>Ga0155088_12_pt1 | contig 253014 bp, 273 predicted proteins | sample RifCSPhighO2_01_FD_106056 | JGI IMG/M metagenome (GOLD analysis project Ga0155088, IMG submission 106056) | Candidatus Levybacteria bacterium RIFCSPHIGHO2_01_FULL_37_17
GATCTAAACTGGAACATAAGATCCTTTTTCGAACAGTTTAAAAAAGCAGACTTTCTTGCTCTTTTTATACCCGTAATTTTCTATTTATTTTTACGGTTTTTTGCCAACAGTCATTGGTTTTCCGGGGATTACAATTACGACCTTGTAAAACTCCCTTTTAATGTTGTCGGAAATCTTTTAGGTTATGGCGCAATATCATCACTAGGCCCTTCGGTTTTAGGAGCTTATGAAAGTATCAGGATATTTCTGCGGGGAAATATTCTGCTATCTATTGTTTTGGTTTTGTCAGGCATTGCTTCCCTTGTATTCCTTATTAGGTCAACAAAATCTTATTTTAATAACAAAGAAAAAAGAGTGTTATTTTTTGGATTTACATTTTTTATAATATCTCTTCTTCCATTTTTAGGGCTGGGAAATATAACTTTTAGATATAGCTATTTGGCGACTATGGGCATGGTATTTATCTTAGTTGTCTTGTTTAAAAAGGTTTATAATTTTCTTTTGGAGAACGGAAGAAATGTTGCTTTAGTCTCGCTTACCGTTTTGCTTCTTTTATATGGATTATTTCATCTGATTTCTTTCCAGCAAACTGCTGCGAATTGGGCAGGCGCTTCTTTTAGAGTCAAAAATTTCTTTATAAGCTTTGACTCTTATTACCGAGACTATTGGTCGCAAGATGAGCTTGAATTCCATTTTGTTGACGTCCCTATAAGAAGAGGTGAGGCATGGATATTTCCAGTAGGGCTTCCAGATGCAGTTTGGTTTGCGGTGCGTAATGATAAGGCAGACGTATTTATTGACAAAGACGTTAATGCTGCTTTGCAGAATATAGAAAATCCATTGAAAGATAAAATATTCATATTTACAGATCTTGGTATGCTAGAAGAAGTTAAGATAAATACAAAAAACAGATAAATGAGATGGCCTCCGAATGCTAACATTCTAATACTCTGCGTCTTACTTTTCTTAGGATTTGCGTTAAGGTTATATAAGTTTGATAGTCCTGTTGCTGACTGGCATAGCTGGCGTCAGGCAGACACATCTTCTGTTTCCAAAACTTTTGTGCAGGAAGGGTTTAACCTGCTTGTCCCACGGTACCACGATTTGTCCAATGTACCATCAGGAAGATACGATAATCCGGAAGGCTTCCGGTTTGTAGAATTTCCCATTTATAACCTATTACAGGGTGGTTTTTACAAACTTGTCGGAATTTTAACATTAGAAGAGTGGGGAAGACTCGTAACGATATTTTCTTCGCTAACCGCAGCAGTTTTTTTATATTTAATTTTTTCAGAGCGAAAGCAAAGGACCCTTGGTTTGACTGCTTCCTTTTTCTTTCTTTTTATCCCATTTAATATTTATTACGCCAGAGTTATTTTGCCAGACATGACAATGGTAATGGCAGTGCTTGCGGCAACTTTTTTTTTCCAAAAATGGCTCGGTCAAAAACAATTTACAATTTACAATTTACAATTTACAATTTCGTTAATTTCCATGGCTTTGGCCTTACTTCTTAAGCCTTACGCCTTATTTTTTACGTTACCGCTAATTTATCTTGCTTACGAAAAATTTGGAAAAGACTTGTACAAAAAGTGGCCACTTTGGATATATTCTACAGTTGCTCTAACTCCTCTTTTCTTATGGAGGATATGGATGCTTAATTTTCCGGAAGGTATCCCACAAAGCGTATGGCTCTTAAATGGAAACGGGATAAGATTTCGGCCTGCTTTTTTCCGCTGGATAATTTTTGAGAGGCTTATAAAGCTTATTAGCGGATATTTTGGGGCAATTATTTTTGTAGCAGGAATTTTTTTCTTAGCTAAGCGTAAAGATAAATGGTTGATATTAAGTTTTGCGCTATCCTCAATTGCTTACATAACAGTTTTTGCAACAGGAAATGTTCAACACGATTATTACCAGATTCTTGTAATGCCGACCGTTTCAATATTTTTTGCCTTAGGTGCTATCTTTCTATTTAAACTTAAATACAATAAGCTTCAATTTGGCAAAGTGCTTCTGTTAATAAGCATGATAGGACTTTTTTATTTCGGATGGAGGGAGGTAAAGGACTATTACAATATAAATAATCCCGCAATAATTTCTGCAGGAAAAGCAGTTGATAGGCTTACGCCTAAAGATGCAAAAGTTATTGCATTGTATAATGGAGACACGACTTTTCTTTACCAAACGCAAAGACGCGGCTGGGCAAGCTGGCAGGACTCACTGCCTGTTATGATTAAAAAAGGCGCAGAGTATCTAGCTATTGTAAGTCCGAATGAGGCGGAACTGGAATTTGCCAATACTTATGCGATAGTTGAAAAGACAGAGATATACGTTATTTATAAATTAAAATGAAAATTTTAATGGTCTCATCATTTTTACCTTTTCCTCTAACTTCAGGAGGACACATTAGGCTTTATAACCTAATTAAAAACCTTTCCGAAAAACATGATATAACCCTTGTTTGCGAAAAAAGAGAACACCAGACAGAAGAAGATTTGGAAGAGTTGAAGAAAATCTGTAAAAAAGTTCTTACAGTAGCAAGAAAAAAACAATGGAGCGCCCCAAACATTCTAAAAACGGGTTTTTCAACAGATCCTTTTCTTCTTGTGGGACATAAAAGCGAGGAAATGAAAAATTTAATTAGAGATGAGCTTGTGCGGGAAAGTTATGATTTAATACATGTTGAAACTTTTTACGTATTGCAAAACATTCCAAAGACCTCTTTGCCAAAAGTTTTAGTAGAGCACAACATTGAATACCTTGTTTACAAAAAATATTCTGATTTGGCCTCACCCTTACTGCGCCCGCTTTTATACATTGATGTTTTGAAAATAAGAAAGAAAGAAGAAGCATCGTGGAGAGCGTCTAATAAGCTGGTTGCGGTGTCCGAAGTTGAAAAAAAAATAATGAAAAGGCCTGATGTTGTGGTTGTGCCAAACGGGGTTGATGTTAAAAAATTTCTATTTAGAAGTTTTGAAAAAATAGGTGATGAGAAAAGAGTCCTTTTTATTGGAGATTTTAAGTGGCTGCAGAATAGAGATGCGCTTGATTTTATCTTAAAAGATATTTGGCCAAAAGTTCTGCAAGAGCTTAACCAGCTAAACAAAAAATTGGATTTAAAGCTCTGGGTTGTTGGGAAAAATATTCCCGAAAATCTTAAAAGTTATGAGTCTGATAGCATTATGTTTGAAAAAAATCAGAAAATGGAAACACAGGACATTTTCAGAAAATCTTATTTACTTCTTGCACCACTTAGGGTTGCCGGGGGAACCAGTTATAAAGTTCTTGAGGCTTTTGCCACTGGAGTTGGAGTAGTAACGACCAACCTTGGTGTAGAGGGACTTGGTGCAAAAGACGGAGTCCATGTTTTAACAGCACAAGATTCAATAAATCTGGCCAATTGTGTAGTAAACCTTTTACTAGATTCAAGCTTGTACCGAAAGCTTACGCATAATAGCAGAAAGTTTGTAGAAGAGAATTACGATTGGGAAGAAATTGCCGCAAAGCTGGAGAAGGTATACATGTCGGCTTTATAAATAGAGCGCACTTATCTATAATTAAACTCATGCTTATTGGAATTGACTGCCGACTTTGGAACCAGACAGGGGTTGGAAGGTATACAAGAAATCTTGTTCAAAGACTTGAAGAGATTGATAAGCATAATGAATATATATTATTTTTTAGACAGGAAGATAAAAAAGAATTCAAAATTCAAAATTTAAAATTCAAAATTCAAACCGCTGACTTTGCCTGGCACAGTTTAGAAGAGCAAATTGATTTTCCAAGACTTCTTGGAAAATATAGCCTTGATTTAATGCATTTTCCTTATTTTAGTGTTCCTTTGTTTTATAAAAAACCTTATGTTGTAACAATTCATGATTTAATTGTTAATAAATTCAGCACAGGAAAAGCTTCAACTCTTCCATATTTTTTGTACCGACTAAAAAGAGTAGGATATAAAATAGTTGTTTCAAATGCGCTAAAAAACGCTAAAAAAATAATTACTCCTTCAAATGCCGTAAAACAAGATATTTTGCAAAATTACAAAAACATTAACTCGGAGAAAATTGACGTAACCTATGAAGGAGGGATTGAGCAAATTTCCAAACTCAGAGCTTTGAACTTGGAATTACCAAAGGGGAAGTATATTTTGAGAGTTGGGAATTTTTATCCTCATAAAAATATTGAGACATTACTTTCTGCATTTAAAAGTTTTTCAATAAGTTTTCCTGATTTTAAGCTTGTATTAGTGGGTAAAAAAGACTTTTTCTATAAGAAAATTGAGAAACAAATTGAATTACTTGAAATAAAGAGGAGCGTTGAATTTATTGAAAATCCCCAAGATTCCTTGCTTTTTTCTTTATACAAAAATGCAACCGCAACTGTAGTGCCTTCCTTTATGGAAGGCTTTTCTCTTACAGCGGTTGAAGCGATGGGGGTAGGTTGTCCCCTGATTGTATCCGATATTTCCGTTCACAGAGAAATTTGCGGAAACTCTGCTTTATTTTTTGACGCAAGCGAAAAAGAAGAATTAACCTTGGCACTAACGGAGATTGTAAGGAACAATAAAATAAGAGAGGAACTAATAAAAAAAGGCAGAACGCAAGCGAAAAAATACTCATGGGGAAAAATGGCAGAGCAGACTTTAACGATTTATACTTCGATAAACTCAGCATAAATTTAACATGAAAGTTGCTCTTGTATACGATCGGGTTAACAAGTGGGGAGGCGCAGAGAGGTTACTGCTTTCACTTCACAAGATTTTTCCTTCAGCAGATCTTTTTACCTCCGTATATAAGCCAAAAACAGCCCCCTGGGCGAATGTTTTTAAAGTTAAGCATTCATTTCTTCAGAATTTTCCAATAGCCAAAACCGCTCATGAGCTTTATGCCCCTTTTATGCCCTTGGCTTTTGAAAGCTTTAATTTCGAAGACTACGATTTGGTTATTTCTTTAACAAGCGAGGCCGCAAAAGGCATTATTACAAAACCCGGTACACTTCATATTTGCTACTGTTTAACCCCTACAAGATATTTATGGAGTGGTTATGATATTTATTTTAAAAACCTGCTTTTAAGACTATTATCCGCACCCCTAGTTTCATATCTAAGGAATTGGGATAGAGTTGCATCACAGCGTCCAGATGAATATATCGCAATTTCAGCCGAAGTAAGCAAAAGAATCAAAAAATATTACAAAAGGTCCTCCCAAGTTATTTTTCCTCCCCTTTCGATTTCTGATGCAACTCCTAAGCTTCCAGAGGCAAGAGACTATTTTCTAATAGTATCCAGACTTGTTGCTTATAAAAAGATTGATTTAGCCGTAAAAGTGTTTAATAAATTAAAACTACCACTTGTAATTATTGGAACAGGCTGGGAAGAAGCTAGTTTAAAAAGCAAAGCGAAAGACAACGTCACGTTTTTAAAAAATCTTAGAGACGAAGAGCTTTACGGCTATTATATAAACTCAAAAGCATTAGTTTTTCCCGGTAAGGAAGATTTTGGCTTGTCTATGGCTGAAGCTCAATTTTTTGGAAAACCTGTTATAGCATTTGGGGAGGGAGGAGCTTTGGATATAATTAAAGAGGGAATAACTGGTGTATATTTCAAGTCCGAAGATGAGCTTATGAATATATTGGAAAATTTCAACGCCAGCCTATATAATAAGGAAGCTTGTGTAGAAAATTCGCAAAGGTTTTCTTTTAAGAATTTCAAAAAAGAACTGCTCAATTTTATAGAAAAAGTATGAAAGTAATTATTTTTGCAGGAGGTGTTGGAACCAGGCTCTGGCCGCTTTCGAGGAAAAGTACTCCGAAACAATTCGAGAAAATAATAGGCGATAAATCTACTCTACAGCTTGCAGTAGATAGGCTCCAACCAGATTTTAAATATAAGGATATATATGTTTCAACAGGAAAGAAATATAAGGAAATTCTTCTTTCTCACCTGCCTCAAATACCACCTGAAAATTTTATTTTTGAGCCCGAGATGAGGGATGTTGGGCCAGCGGTAGGGCTTGCCCTATCATTGGTTGGAAAGAAAAATCCTAAAGAGCCTGTTGCAATAATCTGGAGCGACCACTTTGTTAAAAAAGAGAGAAGGTTTAGGGAAGTTTTGGGTTTTGCCCAAACATTAGTTTCCAAAGATCCGCAAAAGCTTATATTTATAGGCCAAAGAGCTAGATTTGCAAATCAAAACCTGGGATGGATAGAATTTGGCGATGAGGTTGATAATATAAGGGAGACTAAGGTTTTTCAGTTTAAAAGACTCATTTACAGACCTTCGCTTGAGGAAGCACAAAAATTTTTAGAAGATCAAACGTTTGCATGGAATCCTGGATATTTTGTTACGACGCCGGAGTTTATACTCTCTCAATATAAAAAATTCTCACCGAAACTTTGGGAAGGAATTTCCGAAATTCAACAAAGTTATGGAACTGTAGATTTTGAACGCGTTTTTCATAAGGTGTATCCTAGTCTTGAAAAAATAAGTTTTGATAACGCAATTCTGGAAAAATTAAACCCGGAAAAAGTATTTGTAATTGCCGCAGATTTGGGGTGGAGCGACGTCGGGGCATGGGAGGCTTTAAAAGAAGCTTTGCAAATATCAATTCATGAAAATGTAACCCAGGGAAAAGTTATGTTAACTGACAGCAGCGATAATTTAGTTTTTAATTATACTGATCAACTTACGGTTGGCATAGATCTAGATAAAATTATTGTTATAAATACCGATGATGTTTTGCTAGTCTGCACCAAAGGCTCTGTCCCAAAAATTAAAAAACTTGTCGAGAGCTTATCGGGGACTGAATACGAGGACTTGATCTAATTATGGAGACAGAAAAGAGCGGATTTTACGAGAAAACAAAAAGACTTATCGATATAATATTTTCTCTTCTTCTAATAATTTTATTTTCGCCTCTTATATTAGCTGTATCAGTTTTTATAAAACTAGACTCAAAAGGACCAATTTTAGCCGATACTCCAAAACGGGTCGGAAAAAATGGCAAGCTCTTTAAAATGTATAAGTTTAGAAGTATGGTACAAAACGCACACAGACTGTTGCGAAGGAATCCAGCATTCTCTGAGCTTTTTCATGAATATAAAAAGGGAAGTTATAAATTAAAAGATGATCCAAGGATAACAAAAGTAGGCCGATTTATCAGAAAACATTCTTTGGATGAAGTTCCTCAGTTCTTTAATATTTTAAAAGGTGAAATGAGCCTGGTTGGCCCCAGAGCTTACTATCCTGACGAGCTTGAGGAACAGCAGAAACAGTATCCTCATACAAGAGGAGCGGTTGATGTAGTACTATCGGTGAAACCCGGATTAACAGGCTATTGGCAAGTTTCAGGCAGATCGGAGATAAACTTTGATAAAAGAATAGAAATGGATGCACATTATGTAAAAAAACGCTCAATTATTTACGATTTGTGGATAATACTTAAGACTCCCTGGGCCATGATTTCCGGAAAAGGAGCTCTGTAGCCTTGACACCTACCCGCAATTACCACTACAATAATCTGTGTGGATTCTATTGATAAAATTAACTTTGACACCCCAACACAAAAAGAAGACTCAACCGTTCTAAATAATAGCGAGTCTTTTAATACAAATACCTCAATGACACTCAAAAATAAACTCAAAAAGTTTTTTAGCACACGAAGAGGAAGACGCTCTCTTATCGTAACCGTAGTTATAATTGCATTTCTTATTCTTGTGACCGTGCAGGGCTTAGCAGTTTATGCTGCAGCCAAAGCTACTTACGCGCAAGCAAAGCTTGCAATAGATGCTGTAAAAAAACAGAATATTTCGCTTGCCTCTTCTGAGCTTTCAAAAACTAAAGAAAAACTTCTTGTTACTCAAAAAGCGCTTCATTCAATGGTCTATCTTAAATTTATTCCTATAGCTTCTTGGTATTACAACGACGCAGATCATTTAGTTAACGCAGGTTTTCATGGATTGGACGGAGCAACTATTTTAATTAAATCTGTTGAGCCTTATGCAGACCTGTTGGGTCTTAAGGGGCAGGGAAGCTTTGTGGGCGGGACTGCTCAACAGCGCGTAGAAACTGCAGTAAAAACAATGGGAAAAATAACCCCAAACATAGATAAAATCGCTGATAAATTATCCCTTGCCCAAAAAGAAATTGACCAAGTTAAGCCAGGTCATTACCCCGCAATCGGGCCGGGGGCCAAAGTAAGAAACGGTCTTGAAAATCTTAAAACCATGGCAGATCAGGGCGTTTCTGTAATAAATAGTTCTAAGCCTCTTATAAAAATTCTTCCTGAACTTCTGGGAGAGCCTAAAGAGAAAAAGTATTTGATACTTTTCCAAAACGACAAAGAATTACGTCCTACAGGTGGATTTCTAACTGCGTATTCAATTTTTAGGTTAGATAGTGGAGTAGTCCACGTAGATAATTCAAGCGACATTTATAATTTAGATGATACAATTTCTGGCAAACAAGCGGCTCCAGAAGTAATCCAAAAATATTTAGAAGTAAGAAGCCTTAATTTACGTGACAGTAATCTTTCGCCTGATTTTAAAGTTTCTATGGAAGAATTTACTAAGCTTTACAATCGCGCTCCTGGAAAGGTAGAAGTTGATGGGATAATTGCAGTTGATACCCAGGCTTTGGTTGCTGCTATGAATATCTTAGGTGATATTCAGGCAGCCGGAAAAACCTTTACTACAAAGGAGGATCCACGGTGCGGAGGATGCCCGCAGGTTATATATGAGCTTGAAGACTATTCGTCCCGTCCGGTTGGTTACGTAAGAACCGAGAGAAAAGATTTAATTGGAGTTTTAATGTATGAGATCATGAATAAGGCATTTTCTTCATCTCCTAAAATTTACTGGGGCCCGCTTTTTCAGGCGATGTTAGCACAGATGTCGGAGAAGCACATTTTATTTAATATGTACGATGCCCAAGCGCAAAAAGGACTTGAAGCTTTTAGTGCCGCAGGGCGAATTATCCCTTTCGAGGGTGACTATTTGCACATCAATCAGGCTAATTTAGGCGGAGCAAAATCAAACATGTTTGTATCTTGGGAAGTCACTGAGGATTATCAAGTAGGCTCAGATGGGGTAATTACCAAAACGGTTACACTAGATTATAAAAATCCATATCCGCCATCCGATTGTAATTTAGAGAGGGGTAACCTTTGCCTAAATGCAGTGTTGCGTGATTGGGTAAGAGTTTATGTACCTAAAGGAAGTAAGTTAGTTGATTCTGTTGGAAGCGAGGTAACCATGAAAACATATGAAGAACTTGGGAAAACAGTTTTTGAAGGCTTTTTAACAGTCAGGCCGAAGGGAACAGCTAAGTTAAAAATTATATACAAACTACCTTTTAAGCTTGCAGAGGGTTCAACGCTACCTTTGCTTATTCAAAAACAACCTGGAACATTGGCTGAACTGCATACTATAAATTCAGGCTCGAAAAAGCTTGAGCAGTTTAGTCTTTCTAGCGACAAGACACTCAATTTGAAAGTAAGATAATGAGATCTTATAAAACCGAGGGCATCGTAATTAAAAGAATTAGTCTGGCCGAGGCTGACAGAATTGTCACCATCTTTTCAAAAACTCACGGTAAAATAAGCGTATTTGCAAAAGGCGTTAGAAAAATCACAAGCAGGCGCTCACCCCACATAGAGCTTTTAAATTATTCTAAATTTTCCCTTCACAAAGGGAAAAATATGTTTACCTTATCGGAAGCAGAATCAATTCATAATTTCCATTTTTTAAAGAAAGACCTTAAAAAAGTAAGCGTTGCCTATCATGTGTGTGAGTTAATTGATAGTTTATGTGCAGAAAACGAGCATAGTCCTCAAGTTTTCGAGCTGTTAAAATTAACGCTTGAAAAAGTTGAAAAGGAAGAGAATTCCAACAACGCAATTGCTAATTTTGAGATAATACTCCTTAAGCTCCTTGGATTTTTCAGAAATGAGGCAAGCCTAGATTTAAACAGACATAAACTTATTGAAAATATTTTGGAAAGAAAACTTAAAGCTAAACAGTTTTGGTCCTCTTTTTGATACAATAAACACATGGATGAGAAGATGCAGCAAATAGTAGCCCTTTGCAAAAGACGGGGTTTTATTTTTCCAGGAAGTGAAATATACGGTGGACTAACGGGGACTTGGGATTGCGGACCATTAGGCGTTGAGCTTAAAAATAATATAAAGAAGCAGTGGTGGCTTTCCATGGTTCAAAGTAGGGAAGACGTGGTAGGAATTGACGCCTCAATTGTAATGAATAAAACCGTGTGGGAAAAATCAGGACATCTTAAAGCTTTTACAGACCCATTAGTTGAATGCAAAATCTGCCATTCACGTTTTAGAGCAGATAAAAAGGAAGAAATAGAGAATCATGAAAAAACTCACAAGGACAAAGTCTCCTGGACAGAGCCTAAAAATTTTAACTTATTGGTAAAAGCATTATTTGGTGTTTTGGAGGGTGAGCAATCGGAAGTATATCTTAGGGGGGAGATAACTCAAGGGGCTTTTGTCAATTTTGAAAACGTAGTCTCCTCAACACGCGTTAAAATACCCTTTGGCATAGCTCAAATTGGAAAAGCATTTAGAAATGAAATAACTCCGGGTAATTTTACTTACCGAAGCAGAGAATTCGAACAAATGGAGTTAGAGTTTTTTGTTGAAAATAATGATAAAGAAGCTGATAAATGGTTCGATTATTGGAAGGAGCAGAGGATGAGCTGGTATGCAGGGCTTGGAATTAATAAAGATAATTTAAGATTTAGAAAACACGAAGACAGCGAGCGAGCTCATTACGCAAAGTATGCCGAAGATATCGAATATAATGCGCCATTTGGCTGGAGCGAATTTGAAGGAATACATCACAGAGGTGACTACGACCTTAAAGCGCACGCTTTAAACTACGTTGGAGAGAATGGCGAAAAGTACACGCCTTGGGTAATTGAGACTTCAGGTGGAGTAGACAGATCTATGCTTTTCTTTTTGCTCGATTCTTTTTCTAAAGAAGGAGAGCGTACCGTTCTTAAACTCCATCCCAAACTTGCGCCTTACAAAGTTGCGGTATTTCCGCTTCTTGCAAATAAAGAGGATTTGGTAAAGAGAGCACGCTCAATTTTTGAGAATTTAAAACCACAATTTATGACAGCGTGGGATGATAGAGGAAATATCGGAAAGCGATATCTAGCACAAGATGAAGCCGGCACCCCCTGGTGTGTAACGGTCGATTTCCAGACACTTGAAGATGAAACAGTTACCGTACGTGACCGCGACACCGCAAAACAGAAAAGAATAAAGGTAGAAGAGCTATCTCAATATTTTCAAAATAAACTTACTTGACAGGACTTATTTTTTTCTTTAAGATTTTATTGTGAACGTAGAATTACTTAAAAGCAGAAATTTTTTAATAGGAACAGTAGTTTTAGTTGTTGTAGCACTCATAGGAGCATTTTTTTTGTTTAGAAGCTCGTCGCCAGCTCAAAACGTGCCACTGGCTCAAGAAGAGGAACAAATTCCAACTATCTTGGCAGAAGAATTAGGCCTTGAACTTGAAGCAGCTTCCTCGGAAAATGCTGTTTATTTATTAGTTGGCAAACCGGGGGGAATTAAAGACATGGAATATGAAGTCTCGTATCTTGCGGGTGATATACCCAGGGGAGCTGTAGGCAAAGTAAATCTTGCAAAAAATCCAGTGAGAGAGAGAATTTATCTTGGTACTTGTTCGGATGTGTGCCATCCGGATAAGGACATCTCAGACATTAAAGTTGTTGTTAAGCTTGTAAAAGACGGAAAAACTTATCAATCCGAAACCTCGCTTTCTAGTTACGAATAATTTTCCATTTAAACTCTACATTTAGTGACTTGTTAGCTTCTTACACGCTATTTTCCAAAGTTCCTATTGACACATTGTTGTTTTATGTATCAAAATGGATTAAAGTGGGAAGATAAGGGAAAAGGTGGGATAGGAGGCAGGAAATGTTATTAGGGCAATATGAAGCAAGGATTGATTCTAAGGGAAGAACGTCATTCCCAAAAAAATTCAGGGAAGCCTTGGGAGACAAATTAATTATAACTTTGGGTTATGAAAACTCACTTATTGTTGTATCGGAAAAAAACTGGAAAGCATTACTTGAGGGTACGGAAGGGAGACCATTTATTCATGCCGAAACAAGAGAAACTCAAAGATTTTTACTCGGGGGGGCTCACAATGTCGAACTTGACAGTAAAGGAAGGTTTATACTTCCACGCTATCTTGCGGAGTTTGGAAGAATTGAAAACGAGGTCGTTTTCATAGGTCTTTCACGGTACGTTGAAATTTGGGACAAGAAAATATGGCAAAAGTACAGAGTTGTACTTGCAAGTCGCATTGAGGCTATTTCAAAGAGGCTGACAGAGGACAAGGGGAAAAATGGATAAGTTCCATAGAAGTGTTCTTTTAAAAGAAGCGCTAGGCTGTCTGAAGGTAAAAAAGGGGAAAAGGTACATAGACGCAACTTTGGGGGGTGGAGGATATTCGCTTGAGATTTTAAAACGTGGAGGAGAAGTTTTGGGCATAGATGCTGATCAAGATGCAATAGATTATGTTAGAGAAAAACTAAAATCTCAGGCCTCAAGTCTCAAATTAAGGATAGTAAAAGAGAATTTTAAGAATCTAGGAAAAATTGCAAAAGAGGCGGGATTTGAGAAAGTAGACGGAGCAGTTTTTGACCTAGGGGTATCGAGTTATCAGATAGACACAGCACAAAGGGGTTTCAGTTTTTTGAAAGACGGACCTTTAGACATGAGAATGGATAGAAGAGAAGGGGTAAACGCAGAATATTTAATTAATGTTTTAGGAAAGGAAAACTTATATGAATTATTTAAAAAATTTGGTGAAGAAAATAACCCAGGTAGAATTGTTCGCGCTATTGTACAGAGACGTAAAATGAAGGCAATAAAAACAACAAACGAATTGGTAAGCGTGATAGCAGGTGCAGTTGGAATTAGAGGTATAATTTCGGATTTTCAAAAAAACCGAATAGCTCAAAAGATTTTTCAGGCATTGCGGATTGCGGTAAATAATGAACTTGAAAACCTGGCCTTGGCGCTTCCTCAAGCCGTAGGCTTATTAAATTCCAATGGCGTTTTGGCAGTAGTTTCTTTTCATTCGCTGGAAGACACAATTGTTAAAACCTCATTTAAAAACTTTGAGAAAAGCGGGCTTGGAGAAATAATTACACAAAAGCCAATATCTCCAACGGCTAAGGAAATAAGCTTAAATCTGCGAGCAAAAAGTGCAAAGCTTAGGATATTTAAAAAAAAATAATGAAAAAACCGTTCCTTATTATTCTAATTCTTTTTGTAATAACAATTGGCCTTGCAATTGTGAGAACTTTTATTTCTAACAATATTGTAACTTCCGGAATTGTTTTATCTAGTATTGAGTCCAAGACACAAGAACTTGAAACTCAAAATGCCATTCTTTCGGAAAAATTATATAAGCTAACTTCACTTTCGGAAATTGCAAAAAAAGCTGAAAAATTAGGTTTTTTTGAAAACCGAAACAATTTTGCTATATTTTCACAAAGACCTGTTGCTCTTAAACAATGACATGGAGGCATAAATTAGTTCTTTTTTCAATTCTTTTTGCTTTTCTTTTAGTAGTTTTCAGGCTTTTCTACTGGCAAATTATTAAGGCTTCGGAACTTTCTGTTTTAGGCAGACTGCAGTATGGAACAGCAATAAAGTTACTTCCAAAACGCGGAGAGATAAAAACCAGTGACGGATTTCCCATAGCAACAAACAAAATAACATATCAAGTTTTTGCAAACCCCAAGGAAATAAAAGACCTAAAGGGCTCCGCAGAAGAACTAGCAAGTATTCTTGATATTCCGGTATCCTCTGTATCTGGCCAATTAGCTATGGATAAGTTTTGGGTTCCGATAGATGAGGGGATAGACATAGAAATAAAAAATAAAATTGAAAATCTCAAATTATCAGGGATAGGGTTCGCCGAACAATATAAACGTTTTTATCCTGAGGCATCTCTTGCTGCCCACCTTCTTGGATTTGTTGGAAAAGACGAAGCAGGTACAGATAAAGGATATTTTGGTCTTGAAGGGTATTATGACAGGCTTCTTCGTGGCGAGGAAGGAATTGCAACTCAGGTGAAAGATGCATTGGGCAAGCCAATTCTTGCCAAATTATCGGCAGCGACGGGAGGTTCAAATGGTAAGAATCTAATTTTATCGATTGATCGCTCAATCCAGTTTTTGGCAGAATCAAAGCTTGAGCAGGGTATAGAAAAATATGGCGCAAGAGGTGGAATGATAGGAATAATGGATCCTAAAACCGGAAATATACTAGCTCTTTCCTCTTTTCCAACATTTGACCCGAGGTCTTACCAAAAATATTCGGAGGATTTATTCAGAAATACTTTCATATCCGATTTATACGAACCAGGATCAACATTTAAACCAATAATTATGTCCTCGGCACTTGATGCAAACGCGGTTACGCCAGAAACCAAGTGTAATATTTGCAGCGGCCCAATATCAATTGGTGGTTTTGAAATTCACACTTGGAATGATAAGTATTATCCAAACATTACAATGCTTGAGACCATTCAACATTCGGACAACACAGGTATGGTATTTGTTTCACAGAAATTAGGGTTAGATAGGACAATCTCGTATTTAAATAAATTCGGAATGGGGAGAAATACGGGAGTAGACTTGCAAGGGGAAGTCTCCGGGGTGCTAAAAGATAGAGATAGTTGGTATACGGTCGATTTGGCAACAACCGCTTTTGGACAAGGTATTTCTGTAACTCCTATTCAACTTTTAACGGCAGTTGCCGCAATTGCGAATGGCGGAAGACTTATGGAGCCTCATATAGTCAGTGCCGTTGAATACGAATACGGCAATCCCATTAAAATACCCCCTAAAACGCTTGGGCAGACTATTAAGCCTGAAACTGCCAAAATTATGACCGATATAATGGTAAATGCGGTAAATAAAGGGGAAGCCTCCTGGACCCGCCTAAAAGGCTTTAGAATAGCTGGAAAGACAGGGACGGCCTCTATTCCAATTGCTGGACATTATGACCCAAATCAGACCATTGCTTCATTTATTGGCTTTGCGCCTGCGGAGGATCCAAAATTTGTAATGCTTGTAGTTTTAGATAGACCAACTACCTCTATTTACGGAGCAGAAACAGCCGCGCCGATTTTTTTCGATATATCGCGGTCTCTTTTGACCCACTTTCGGGTGCCATCAAGTACGGAATAAAGGTATAATATAGCTTATGAAAAAAATACTTGTGAATTTTATGCTTTTTTACCTTAGAATCGCAGCTTGGTTCCAGCTTAAGAAATTCAATCCATATATACTGGGAGTAGGTGGAGCAAGCGGGAAGACTTCTTTGTCTAATTTCATTTATATTATTTTTAAAAATAGTTTCATAACCAAACAAGGGAAAGGAAAAAACAGCGAAACGGGAATACCCTTGGACGTATTAGATATTTCAATAAAAAGTTACTCAACTCTGGAATGGTTGAAAATTTTATTTCTTGTACCCCTAAGGTTATTTTTTAATTGGAAAAGGGTGGAGGTATACATTGCGGAAATGGGAATAGACAGCCCACTTCCGCCCAAGAATATGAGTTATCTTTTAAAAATAGTAAAGCCAAGTGTTGGAGTCTTGACAAATATATCTTATGAGCATAGCCAATATTTCGACCCCCTGGTTGATGAGCGCGATGAAAAAGAACGAGAAAAAGATATCCTTGAACTTACAAAAGAACAGGAAGGCTTACTATTAACCTCACTTTCTAAAAATGACATTGCTATTTTAAACATAGACGATGAAAATATAGTCGACCTTGAGAATTCTATTTTAGCCAACAAGATTACAGTTTCTGCTCAAAAACATAACAGTGATTTTTACATTGAAAAAATACAGAATTTTGTCAATAGGTTTGAAACAACTTTCAAATTCCAAGAAAAGAAATACAAAGTTGTAATAAAAAACCCATTGCCTGCTCATTTTGCTTATTCTTTTGTCTTAGCAATTGCTGCGTCTAGTACAAAAATTCCGGATATTCAACAATCTATAAACGCTTTAGAAAGAAATTTTATGCTTCCTGCAGGAAGAATGAGCGTGTTCCAAGGAATTAAAGACACTATCATTTTTGATTCTTCATATAACAACGCTACCTTATCTCCGATCTTGGATTTACTCGATTTTGTAAAGGAAATTGGAGGACAAAGGAGGCGGACAGGCATAATTGGGGACATGCGAGAGCTTGGAACAATGAGTAAAGCACTGCACGAAGAAGTTGCAAGAAAGATTCTAAAAACTTTAGATCAGGTTATTTTAATCGGTCCTCTAACTCAAAAATTTATGGAGCCTATTCTAAAAAAAGATAATTTCCCTGTATATTCTTTCGTTAATTTCACAGACGCAAAAACTGTAATTTTAGAAGAAGTTAAGCCAAAAGACCTAATACTTATTAAGGGTTCGCAAAATACTTTATTTTTGGAAAGGGCAGTGGAGCTTCTTTTAAAAGATAAGCAAGATATACAGTATTTGTGCAGACGCGGAGCTTTTTGGGATAACATTAGAAGCAAGACCTTATAAAGAAAACCTCAATATGTTTCCTATTTTCAAATCCAATTTCCGTATCGTTCCCGAAGGAGCTTCTATTATATATGAAAATTTAGGATTCCATAAAAATAACCTATTCGGAGGCAAATCTTTCTTTATTTTTACAACTTTCCCAGTAGTGTCTAATATGATCACATCAATTGGAGTCGCAACAAAAAAAGTATGTATACCAAATCTTGTTTCAAATAGTATTGCTTTGGATAGGCCACTTCCTGTTGCCCCGATTGTTTTCTGCTTCCAGCCTTTTAGAGATATTACTCCAATGTCTATTTTCTTTCTATTTGTAGAGTTTTCTAGCACCTATTTATTATATAATACGCTCTATGTGGCAGAGTATTAAAAATATCTACCATTTTTTTGTCGCTTTAGGGGCAAATATTTTTTTCTTGTTCCCCTCAAGGAGGCTAATTGTCGTTGGAGTAACAGGCACAGACGGAAAAACAACGACTGCAAATTTAATATTTCATATATTAAAAAAATCCGGTAAAAAAGCTGCAGTTGTTACAAGTATTGGAAGCGAAATTAGAAATAAAAGTTCCAACATAAATTCTCATGTAACTACCCCCTCACCTTTTAGCCTACAATGGTTAATTTTTAAAGCATGGATATCAGGCGCAAAATTTCTCGTATTGGAAGTTACCTCACACGCAATTGATCAATTTCGGATTTTAGGAATCCCGTTCTATGTTTCTATACTCACAAATATTACAAGTGAGCATCAGGATTACCATAAAACCTATGATAATTACTTAAAAACGAAAGTTAAATTATTAAAAAAATCCAAATATGCGATTATTAACGAAGATGATGCTTCTTACTCACATGTAAAAAAAATCGTTAATGAAAACGATAAAGTAAGATTTATAACATATGGGTTATCGGAAATTTCAGATATTAATCCTACCAAATATCCGTTCAACAGTCCTTTTATGGTTGGGGACTTCAATGAATATAATACTCTGGCAGCTATAGGAGCAGCAAAAGCGCTAGGTTTGTCCGATAGCAATATACAAGATGCGGTTAAAAGCTTTAAGCCTCCTAAGGGTAGGTTTGACATTGTTTACTCTAGTGACTTTACTATAATCGTTGATTTTGCTCACACCCCTAATAGCTTTTCAAATATTCTTTTGGCTGTTAAAGAGATCGCTAAAGGAAAAATTATTCACGTGTTTGGCAGCGCTGGAGAGAGAGACAGGTTAAAAAGACCCCTGATGGGAGAAATATCCTCCAAATATAGCGATATAATCATTCTAACTTCGGAGGACCCAAGAAGTGAAGACGCTTCTGAAATAATTGAACAAATAGCATCAGGCGTCAAAGGAAAAGAACAACTTATTAAAATTATTGACAGAAAAGAGGCTATTAAAGCAGCAGTACAAATGGCTGAAAAAAATGATGTTCTTTTAATTACAGGGAAGGGGCACGAGAATTCTATAAATTATGGCAAAGGTGAAGAGTTATGGGATGAATATGAAGTTATTGAGGAAGCGCTAAGCAAAAAAACATGAAAAAGAAAAAAATTCATTTCGTTGGTATAAAAGGAGTAGGAATGACTCCTCTTGCGATTATTGCTAAAGAAGCTGGTTTTATCGTTTCCGGCTGCGATGTAGATGAGGATTTTATAACTGATGAATCCCTACAAAAAGTAGGAATCGTGCCTTTTGTAGGATTTGAGCCTAAACACGTTGAGGGCATGGATTTAATAATAACAACAGGCGCTCACGGAGGGTTTGAAAACGTAGAAGTGATCAAAGCTAAAAGGCTTGGAATAGGCGTTTGGACACAGGGCCAAGCAGTAGGAGAATTTATGAATGGAAAAATATTTGGCAGAGTTTTTGATGGAATTTCTATTGCAGGAAGCCATGGCAAGACAACAACAACGGCAATAATTGCAACAATATTAAAAGAAGCAAAGTTGGATCCGAGTTTTTTAATCGGGACAGGAAATGTTTTTTCTCTTGGTACGGTTGGTCATCTCGGAAAAGGTAAATTTTTTGTCGCTGAAGCAGACGAGTATGCGACAGAACCTAAATACGATAAAAAACCGAAATTTTTGTGGCAAAAGCCTAAAATTCTCGTAATCACGAATATAGAATTAGACCACCCGGATTTATTTGAGAACATAGCACAATTAAGCGAAGCTTTTTTATCTTTAATTAATAATACCCAAGGAAGTATAATAGCTTGTTTAGACGATAGGCAGTTTCGAGAAATTAAGAAAAAGATTAGCAAAAATACCATAACATACGGGTTTTCAAAAGATTCAGATTTTGTAATTGATAAGATAAGCACTAAGAAAGACGGTATATTTTTTTGGGCCTCTAATAAAGGAATAAGTCTTGGAGAATTCATGCTCAATGTTACAGGTGAGCATAATGCATTAAATGCTATGTCAGCAGTTATAACCTGCCTTGAATTGGGGATTTCAATTAAAGATATAAAGCGCGGTCTTGCCCAATTCATGGGTACAAAAAGAAGGTCTGAGTTTATAAGACAACTTGAAGGCGGTGCATTACTTTTCGATGACTATGCTCATCATCCAACCGAAATAGATAAAACACTACGAGCATTTAAGCAAAGTTATCCCGATAAGAAAATTTTATGTATTTTTCAGCCACACACATATTCAAGAACAAAAAAATTATTCGAACACTTTACTAACTCATTCTATAATGCGGACGAAGTAATATTTGTGGATATTTATTCCTCATTAAGAGAAAAAGCGGATCCTACGATTTCTTCAAAAACACTTAGAGATAAGCTCTTTGAAATGGGAGCAAAGGCGCACTATTTTCCAAAACTTTCCGATGTGGTAGAATACGTCGCTTCCAAAGATTACGATAGAAATTGGATTATCTTAACTATGGGAGCGGGAGACGTTTATAAAATTGAAGACAGCCTAATATAAATGGAATACTTTGAGATAACAGGAGGCAGGAGGTTGAAAGGAAAAACCAACATATTTGGTTCTAAGAATGTGGCATTAAAAGTTATGGTTGCAGCTTGCCTTTCTGAAATTGAATGTGTAATTGAAAATATACCATTAATTTCAGATGTTCGAATTATGGCAGACATAATAGAACACTTAGGTGGAAAAGTTGTCTTCAAAGACCATAAGCTTTTGGTAAAAATGGAAAAATTTTCAAGTGACAAAATCTCTCTTGGAAACGCTGCGGAAATAAGAACATCGTATATGTTTCTTGCGCCCTTGCTTGCAAGAGTGGGTACCGCTATTATTCCAAACCCAGGCGGATGCAGAATAGGAGCAAGGCCCATTGACAGGGTTATTGATGGTCTTAAAAAGATGGGCGTTGAGATTAAATATCAAAGTAAAGACGGATATTTCCATGCTGTGGCACCAAATGGTCTTCACGGGACGGTTTATAAATTTGAAAAAAGTACTCATACAGGTACTGAAACGATGATTCTTGCAGCAGTTTTGGCAAAAGGTACAACTGTGCTTCAGAATGCAGCTCAGGAGCCGGAAGTAGATGAGCTTATCGCATTTCTAAGACGACTAGGCGCAAAAATTCAGCGCGAAAATAAAAGAACAATAGTTATTCAGGGCGTAAGCAAGCTTTCTGGAGCAAAATTTAAAGTATTTCCCGATAGAAATGAAATTGTAACCTTAGCAGTTGCCGGAATTATCACGGAAGGGGACGTATTTATTAAAAATGTACAACAAAAAGGCCTTGAAGAATTTTTAGAGATGTTGAATGAAGTAGGAGCAGGATACAAGATTGAGCTTGACGGAATAAGATTTTTTTATAAAGGCTCATTAAAGGCGGCAAATGTAGTCACGGGCTACTATCCGGGTTTTATGACGGATTGGCAAGGGCCATGGGCAGTTCTTATGACAAAAGCAGAGGGCGTTTCAATCCTTCATGAAAGGGTTTATGAAAATCGATTTACCTACGTAGAGGAACTTAAAAAAATGGGAGCTAACATTGAGCTTTTTAGTCCAGCCGTTGATAACCCTTCAAAATATTACAACTTTAATATTTCAGATGATAAAAAAATTTTTTATCATGCAGCAAAGATAAAAGGACCAAGCGTTTTGCATAATGCTGTTATGGATATCTCCGATTTACGAGCAGGAGCCACACTCGTTTTAGCTGCACTATCTGCGCAGGGGAAAAGCATTTTATTCGGCCTTGAATATCTTGATAGAGGTTATGAACAGTTTGAACAAAGACTCAAAAAATTGGGAGCAAATATAAAAAGGGTACAAGAAAATTAAGATGAGAAAGTTAAAAGCGGCAGGTATTATTTTAGCAGCAGGTCAGGGTAAGAGAATGAATTCTACGATAAGCAATAAGGTGACACTTAACCTAGGAGACAAGCCAATGGTAAAAAAAACAGTTGAAGTTCTAAGGAAAGCTGGTATAAAGCCTATTGTAATAGTCGTTGGGTTTCAGAAAGAATCGGTTACCAATTTATTTAAGAATCAAAAAGACATTATATTCGCAGAACAGCATGATAGGTTAGGAACTGCTCACGCTGCTCAAGAAGGAATGAGAATGTTGCCAAAAAATGTAAAAGATTTTTTTGTTGTAAACGGCGATGATTCTGCATTCTACAAACCTGATATCTTTGACAAGCTTTTTTCAGAACATAAGAAAAACAAGAATGCCATTACTTTTTTGACATTAAGAGTTAAAAATCCATTTGGGCTTGGAAGAATAATAAGAAGTAGACTGGGTAAAGTAGTTGCAATATTTGAAGAAAAAGACGCGTCGGAAAAGCAGCGAAGAATAAAAGAAATTAACCCTGGCTGTTATCTTTTTAATATAGATTTTTTTAGAAAAAATATTAGCAAAACCCCTAAAAGCAGTGTAACCGGGGAATTTTATATAGTATCTTTAATTCCTTTGGCCCTTAAAGATGGTAAAAAAGTCGAAGGCATAGATGCGGGACATATACCATGGCGGGGAGTAAATACAAATGAAGAACTTGAAGAAGCGACCAAGATTTTTTTAGAATTTCAAAAAAGCGAAAGCTAATTGAATCCTGTAGCAGTAAAAGGCTATAATAATTACTATGTCACAGATTTTGGGGATTTCTCTTCTTTCCATCATTATTACATTCATCTTAATAATCCCGTTTATTGATTTTCTGTATAAGTTAAAGCTTAGAAGACAGCACCAGCAGACCGTAGACGTTTTTAATAAACCTACTCCCCTTTTTGACAAATTCAATGCTTGGAAAGTTGGCACGCCGTTTGGGGGAGGGCTTTTAATTATTTTTATAGTATCGATTTTATTTCTTTGGTCGTTGGCAATTTTTTCGGTTAATTTTAACTTTTGGCAAACATTCACAATTCTATTTACTCTTATAAGCTTCGGGGCTCTTGGGCTATATGATGATGCTAAAAAACTGGTTAATTCATCGGAAAAATATTCGTTTTTTGGGATGAGACTCAGGCACAAATTAATAATACAGTGGATTTTGGCGTTGGTTCCCGCGGTAATTTTATATTACCAATTAGGCTACAACATTTTATTTATAAGAGGAATAGGAACCATTGATATCGGCCTACTTTATATACCTTTCGCTGCTTTTGTAATTGTATCGTTTGCAAATGCATTTAATATAGCAGATGGACTTGATGGTCTCGCATCGGGCCTGCTTTTGATTTGCCTTGCGGCTTTTCTTGCTATTTCCTATTCCATTGTAGACCAAGGCCTCGGTATTTTTATAGCAATATTGATAGGGTCGGTTGGGGCCTTTTTGTATTTTAATATATATAAGGCAAGGATATGGCTGGGAGATGTCGGATCTATGTCTCTTGGAGCTTCTCTTGGGATTATAGGGCTTTTAACCGGCAAGCCCCTTGCAATAGCCATAATTGGAGGCGTTTTCGTTATAGAAATAGGGTCCTCCCTTATTCAGATAGTTAGCAAAAAGTTTTTTAATAAAAAGATCCTTCCCGTTGCCCCCTTTCATCTTTATTTTCTTAAAAGAGGATGGGATGAGCCAAAAGTGGTGATGCGTGGTTGGTTATTAGGAGTTTTTTTTGCAGTTTTGGGCCTTTTCCTCGCCTTTTCTCAATAAATGAAAAAAACCGATTTAGTGCTTATTGCAAGCGTAATATTTTTAACAATTTTTGGGCTTTTTATGATTTATGACGCTTCTTCCTTTGTTGCTTTTAGAGATTTTTCGGATAAATATCATTTTGTAAAGGACCAGATTTTCTGGGTATTTTTGGGAATTACATCTTTAATATTTTTTGCAAACTTTGATTATCATAGGCTGTATAATCTGGCAATTCCCGCTCTTCTTGCTTCAATTGCACTCCTTTTTATGGTTTTTATTCCAGGCCTTGGATTGAAGCTTTTAGGAGCAAGCAGGTGGGTTGATTTTAAATTTTTTACGCTGCAACCTTCCGAGGTTGTAAAATTAACTCTTGCAATATATTTATCCGCGTGGTTCTCTAATAAAGAGAAAGGTAGACTTCGTGCTTTTCTTCTCCTAGTTGGGTTAATTCTTTCTTTAGTTGTTATGCAACCAGATATGGGTACATCAATTATTATCCTTGCCGAAGCAGTGACCGTTTACTTTTTATCAGGTGCAAATATTTTGCATCTTTTAATACTTGCACCAATAACTTTTATAATAGGAACTATTGTTGCAATTATAGAGCCTTATAGGCTGCAAAGAATTTATACATTTTTTAATTCGAATCAAGATATTGCTAATTCTTCATATCATGTCAGGCAGATTTTGATCGCTCTTGGCTCAGGTGGACTTATTGGAGTGGGACTGGGAAACTCATTACAAAAATATGCATATCTTCCCGAAAACGCAACTGATTCAATTTTTGCAATTATTGCCGAGGAACTTGGGTTTATAGGAGCCTTGGCGATAATTTTAATTTTTGTAACAGTAATAATTAGAGGATTTAGAATTTCAGCCATGGCCAAAGATTTGTTCGGCAAGCTTTTGTCTGGTGGAATATGCGCTTTTCTTGCGACACAAATTATTCTAAATCTCGGAAGCCAGACCGCTTTGATTCCGCTAACTGGCGTGCCGTTACCATTTATATCGCACGGTGGAACGTCTCTTATTATTAATTTAACCTCCATTGGAATACTTCTTAATATTAAAAAACAGAGCACATGAAAGTTTTAGTTATAGGAGGACATTTCTCTCCTGCAATATCAGTCATAGAAAGTCTGCAAAGCCATAAAATTTATTATATTGGCAGAAAGTATGCCCTGGAAGGGGATAATGCCATTTCCCTTGAGGCGTTGGAGATGAGAAAGCGCGCAGTTCCTTTTTTCAATTTAAATACGGGTAGACTTCAGCGTAAGTTTACAACATACACGATTCCCTCTCTTCTTAAACTACCATTAGGTTTTTACGAAAGTACTAAAATTTTACGCCAGATTAGACCCGATATTGTTTTGGGCTTCGGCGGATACGTTCAGCTTCCCATTATAATGGTGGCAAAGCTTTTTAAGATACCTTCAGTAATTCATGAACAAACTTTTGACGCGGGCCTTTCCAATAGAGCTATGGGAAGGTTAGTTTCTAAAGTCTGCATTTCTTGGGAAACTTCACGAAAATATTTTCCGAAAGGGAAGGTTGTTTTAACAGGTCTGCCAATTAGGAAAAAATTAGCAGATTTGAAAAAAGAAAAATTTGCTAAAAATTCTCTTCCGCTTTTATATATAACTGGTGGAAGTTTGGGTTCCCATACGATTAACAAGTATGTTCAGTTAAGTTTGAAAGACTTGTTGCAAAAATTCGCAATAGTTCATCAAACAGGTGATTCGCAAGTTTTTAAAGATTTTGAAAGCTTAACAAATATTAAGAACAATTTTTTGAAAGCAAAATCTAAATCTTATACCATTAAAAAATTTTTATCGTCAAATGACGCCTCATATTTAATGAGGAAAGCAGATATAGTTATTTCACGTGCAGGAATAAATACAGTTGCAGAACTCTTGTATTTTGAAAAACCTTCTTTTCTTATCCCAATTTCATATTCTCAAAGTAACGAACAAGTTAAGAATGCTGAGTTTCTTAAGGCACAAGGTTTGGCGGAGGTTTATGATGAGAATCACTTGACGCCGAAAGAATTTAAAGAGAAACTCTTTAATATGTATTCAAATCTTTCAAAGTATGAAAAGAAAAAAAATGACTTTAATTTTGAAACAGCAGCTCAGAAGATTGTAGAGGTACTCGAGGATGTTTATAAAAAAGAAAAGCATTAGGAGAGAGGGCAAATACTGGAACTTTAAAAACACCTTAGGACTTCTTATTTTTGCAGTATCGATATCTTTATTTTCTTCTTTTATCTATTTACGTTTTTTCCAAGATAGTGGATTTTACATTAACCCCCTACTTCCTCAAGGTATTTACTCCAACGAGGTTGTGGAAAAAAAATTGAACGAAAAAAGAATTGAGTTCAAAAAAATTACGCAAGAAGAAGGCGCTGTTAGAGTTATCTTAAAAGATGATAGCGAGGTAATTTTTTCCTCAAAAAAAGACATTGGGACCCAAGTATCCTCTTTACAACTAACTCTTTCAAGACTTACAATAGATGGGAAGAAGCTTAAAATCATTGATTTTAGGTTTAGTAATCCTGTAATTTCTTTTAGATAAAAATGAGTGAAGGAAAAATTGTTGTAGGAGTTGATATTGGAACATCTAAAGTGGTTTCCGTAATTGCCAAGGTTGACGAATATATTAATATTTTAGGAGTTTCCGAAGTGCCCTCGGGTGGGGTTAAGAAAGGACAAATTGTTCACATTGAAGATGCTGTTGCGTCTATAAACAGTTCGCTTGAAGCCGCAGAGCGGATGGCAGGATATTCAGCTTCTCATATTATTGCATCAATTAACGGGAGCCATATTGAGTCTCAAAATAGTCGCGGAGTTGTTGCAGTTGCAAGGCCGGAAGGAGAAATATCGGATAGCGATCTGTCTAGAGTTATTGATGCCGCTAGAGCAGTCTCTCTTCCTTCCTCAAGGGAAATCATCCACGTTTTGCCAAGAAGCTATTTTGTCGATGGTCAAGAGGGAATAAAAGATCCAACCGGTATGACTGGAATAAGACTCGAGGTTGATACGCATATAATCAGCGCCAACAGCGTTTCGATTCGCAATATGGAAAGAGCATTCTCTGAAGTAGGCGTTGACATGGATGCCGTAGTTTTTTCTGGCTATGCTAGCTCTCTTTCAGCTCTATCCGATACAGAAAAAGAGCTAGGAGTGGTTTTAGTAGATTTGGGAGCGGGAACAACCAGCATTACTATTTATGTTGAAGGGGCAGCTTCTTATTCTTCAGTTATTCCAATAGGAGCGAGACACATAACAAACGACTTGGCCATAGGACTTAGGATTTCCTTGGAGTCGGCAGAAAAAATAAAACTACATTTTTCAAATCCTAATAAAAAATTAAAACCGGACGAGGAAGAGCCTGTTGAAAGATTTTCCGATGAAATAGATTTATCCCCATTAAATTTAGCAGAGGAGTTAAAGAAAGTCTCAAAAAAAACATTAGTGGACGGTATCATAAGGCCGCGACTTAATGAATTGTTTACAATGGTCGGTATCGAGCTTAAAAAAAGCGGGTTCGCCGGCCAGACCCCGGCAGGTTTAGTTTTAACAGGAGGTGGGGCAAGAACAGTTGGAGCAACTGAGGCTGCCAAAAGAATGCTTGCAATGCCTGTTAGAGTCGGTTTGCCAAACAACTTAAAGGGGATAATCGATGAAGTTCAGGAACCTTCTTTTTCAACTGTTATTGGTCTTATAAAGTATGGTGCAAATATAGATATTCCAAGCAATCTTCCTTTTGGAATCTCACTGCCTGCGATCCCAAACCTTCGATTCGATAGTAAAATTATCTCTAAAATTGTATCTTTTTTTAAATCTTTCCTTCCCTGATTATGTTCTTGCAAATACAAACTATATCTGATAGTATTCCTTTAATTTCGTTATGTTAATAAAACCTCAGACAACAAATTTTGCAAAGATAAGGGTAATTGGAATTGGAGGAGGAGGTGGAAACGCCCTTAACTCTATGATTTCACAAAGCAACATTGTGGGGGTAGATTTTATATCCGTAAACACAGATGCCCAATCACTTCTTATGAACCAGGCCGCAACCAAGCTTCAAATCGGAGAAGACCTAACTAAAGGACTAGGTTCAGGAGGAAATCCGGATGTCGGAAGAGAGGCGGCAGAAGAGTCTTATGAAAAAATCAAAGAATTGATAGATGGAACCGATATGCTTTTCTTGACTGCAGGAATGGGTGGCGGAACAGGAACAGGCTCCACTCCTATCATTGCCAAAGCTGCAAAAGAACTTAACATTTTAACTGTTGCAGTGGTAACAAAACCTTTTGCTTTTGAGGGGACAAGAAGAATGGTGGCAGCAGAAGATGGTATAGAAGAGCTTAAGGATAAAGTCGACACTCTTATTATTATTCCAAATCAGCGAATTTTGGATGTTGTGGATAAAAAACTATCCTTACTTGAGGCATTTAAAGTTGCGGATTCTGTTTTAACACAAGGAGTTCAGGGAATTTCAGAGCTTATTACTCAACCGGGATTAATTAATGTCGATTTTGCAGATGTTAAAACAATAATGCAAAACGCGGGCTCTTCCCTTATGGGAATCGGAACGGGTGTAGGAGAAAACAGGGCCCAAACTGCGGCTCGTGCTGCGGTTGCCTCTCCGCTTCTTGAGATTTCTATGCAAGGAGCGCGTGGGGTATTATTTAATATTACCGGTGGACCGGATTTAACAATGAGTGAAGTTGATGAAGCGGCAAAAATTATTGCATCCGAAGCAGATCCGGACGCAAATATAATTTTCGGCGCAACAATTGATGACTCTATGCATGATCAATTAAAAATAACTGTTGTTGCAACAGGCTTTGACCAAACGAGGCAAGTCTTAAAGGAATTTGTAAATCCGAGCTTTACTGCAGAACAGCCTAGTCAAGTCCAAAACTCATCCGACCAGGTTCCGCCGCCTGTAGAGCCGCCAGTTGAGGAAGAAGACGACGCTTGGGACATCCCCGCATTCTTAAGGAATAAGAACTAGATACTTATTAAGTTTAAAATTAAATTCTGTTGTTTTAACCTCGTATTTACTGATATAATTTATTTGTGAACAGGGGCTTGGCTATCGTTTTTGGTGTTATAGGAATATTGTTAGTCGCAATCGTTTTATACAATTCTATTCAAGCCAAAAACATTACTCAAGATAGACAAACTGAGGAAATTTCTCCTGTTCCGACCAATTCCATTATGGAAGAAAATCAAAATTTAAAAATAGAAGACATAAAAGAGGGTGAAGGTGAACCCGTTAAAGAAGGGGACACTGTAGAAGTAAACTATACAGGAACGTTAACTAATGGAATAAAATTTGATAGTTCTTATGATCACGGACAAACTTTTAAATTTGCAGTTGGCTCTGGAGAGGTAATAGAGGGATGGGATAAGGGGTTGATTGGAATGAAAAAAAGTGGAGTAAGAAAACTTACAATTCCACCAACCTTGGGATATGGTGAACAAGGCGCAGGTAACGTAATCCCTCCGAACTCCACCCTTATTTTTCAAATAGAACTTGTTTCAATTAATCCCTAAGCATTTTATGTTAAAAATTAAGAGCAATAAGCAAGAAAATTTTAAATTTGTAGATTCTCAAACTGACTTTCCTGCTTTGGAACGTGAGTGGTTAACAAAGTGGGAAAAAGAAGGACTGGTTTCTAAATACTTGCATAAAAACGAAAAGGCAAAAGATAAATTTTCATTTTTAGACGGACCAATTACTGCCAACAATCCAATGGGGGTTCATCACGCTTGGGGAAGAACCTATAAAGATTTTTGGCAAAAGTTTTGGAACATGAGGGGGAAGAAACAACGGTTCCAGAATGGTTTTGATGAGCAAGGGCTATGGGTAGAAGTCGAAGTTGAGAAAGAATTAGGTTTAAAAAGTAAAAAAGACATAGAAAATTTGGTGACAGGGGATAAGTTTAAAAGTTTAGAGAAATTTATAAACTTATGCAAGGCGCGAGTTGCAAAGTTTTCCAAAATCCAGACTGAACAGTCAAAAAAACTAGGTTACTTTATGGACTGGGAGAATTCTTATCATACTTCATCGGATAAGAATAACTATACTATTTGGGAATTTTTAAAGCTAATCAACGAAAAGGAATGGTTATACAAGGGGCACGATAGCGTCCCATGGTGTCCAAGATGCGGAACAGCAATTTCGCAAATGGAAATACTGTCTGAAGAATATAAAGAGCTATCTCATGAATCTGTTTATTTCAAGCTTCCTGTCTTGGATAGAGAAAATGAGTATTTGTTGGTATGGACGACTACGCCATGGACAATACCTTCAAATGTTGCTGTTGCTGTGAATAAAGGTGAAGATTATGTTGCTTACAAGATGAATGGAGAAGTTTTATGGATAATGAAAAAAAGACTCAGAGATCTAGAATCTCAAAAAATTTTAAAAGGAGATACAACTCCTCCAAAAACTTTAAAAGGCAAAGACTTAATAGGTTGGGAATATGAATCGCCGTTTGATGAACTGCCTTTAGTAAAGGAAGCACTATTGAGCTACCGTCATAGAGTAATAGATGGAGAAGAAATTGTAACTGATGTAGAAGGGACAGGCCTTTTACACGTAGCCCCCGGAGCTGGAGAAGAAGATTTTAAATTGGGAAAAAAGAATAAAATTCCAGTAATCTCCTCAATTGAGGAGGACGCATCTTACCTTCCAGCAATGGGAGAGCTTGCAGGTAAAAATGCCAAAGTTCATCCGGAGTTAGTAATCAATTATTTGAAAAACAAAGAGGCAGGAAAATTTATTTTGACTACACAAATGTACGTGCATAGATATCCAACCTGTTGGAGATGTAGGACTGAGCTAGTATGGCGTGTGGTTGATGAGTGGTATATAGCAATGGATAAAAAGGACGATAGCGGAAAAACATACAGAGAACAAATGGTTGCGGTGGCTAAAAAAATTAAATGGATGCCAGATTGGGGTATTGAAAGAGAGCTGGATTGGCTAAAAAATATGCAAGACTGGTTAATATCTAAAAAAAGATATTGGGGGCTTGCTTTACCCATATTTGAGTGTAAAGATTGTGGAAATTTTGAAGTCATAGGCGGAAAAGATGAATTGAAGAAGACAGCAGTGGAGGGATTTGATAAATTTGATGGTCATTCTCCACATAGGCCATGGATAGATCAAGTAAAAATAAAATGTCCAAAATGTGGCGGAATTGTTTCAAGGATTCAAGATGTTGGCAATCCATGGCTAGATGCTGGAATAGTACCTTTTTCAACCTTGACCTCCGATTGGTTTCCTGCTGATTTTATTACTGAGTCTTTTCCTGGGCAATTTAAAAATTGGTTCTACTCTTTAATAGCAATGGCCACGGTTCTTAAAAATGAACCCTCTTTTAAAAGAGTTTTAGGCTTTGCGTCAGTGAGGGATGAAAAAGGAGAAGAAATGCATAAAAGTAAGGGTAATGCGATCGAGTTTAATGAAGCAGCAGACAAGATTGGTGTCGATGTCATGAGGTGGATGTATTTGCGTCAAGATCCGGAAGTTAATTTAAATTTCGGCTACCATGTAACTGATGAAGTCAGGCGATATTTCCACTTGAGGCTTTGGAATGTTTATTCTTTTTTTATTACCTATGCAAATCTTTTTAACTTCAAACCCGCAAAAAAAGAATTGAATATCGAAAATATTTTGGATAAATGGATCATTTCAAGGCTAAACGGCTCTATCTCAAGCGTTACTGGTTTTATAGAATCTTATCATGCGGATAAAGCGACGCTCGAGATTGAGAGCTTTATAATTAATGATTTATCAAATTGGTATGTAAGAAGAAGCAGGGATAGGGTTGCCATTTATAGTGAGAACAATAGCGATAGAGACGCTTGCTTATTGACCTTGTGGTATGTATTGAGCGAATACGCTAAGGTTATTGCTCCTTTTATTCCATTCATCTCCGAAGATATGTATGTAAATTTAACGAATGAAGATTCAGTGCACCTGGTTGATTTTCCAATTTTTGATAAAAAATTAATAAACCCAAGACTAGAAGAAGAGATGCAAGCAGCAAGAAAACTTGCAGAAGTAGTCCATGCTCTTAGAAAAACAAGGGAAGTTAAAGTTAGAATCCCAATTCGCCAAGCAAAATATAGCGGACCGTTGGAATTATCCAAAGACATACTGAAGGTTGTAAAAGATGAGACTAATATTTATGAACTTTTGTATGATAAAAAAATCTCAGAGTACAGCATTGATGCAAGAACAAATGATGAAAATCTGGATTTAAATTTTGGGCTAGCTAGAGATATCGTTAGGAAGATTCAAGAGCAAAGAAAAGTGCTTAAAACAAGACCCGATCATAAGATAAATGTTACTCTCCCCTTTTGGCCAAAAGAATACGAAGCATTTATAAAGAAAAGAGCTCAAGTTAGTCAGTTATCAGAAGGAAAAGAGTTTTCAATCTCAAATGAATAAAATTGGTCTACTGGATTTTGACTTCGGATTGATTATCCCTATCATTATTTTATCATTTTTAAGTTTAGTCACTCTTTACTCTTTAAATCCGCTTTTCTTCCAAGGCCAGTTTGTTCTTTTAATCGTATCAGTTTTTGCTTTTTTGTTTTTTTCTCAAACAAACGTAAATATTCTAAAACTTTATTCAAAACAAATTTATATTATTTCCCTTCTTATTCTGACTGCTGTATTGCTTATTGGAATTGAATCTAGAGGTGCGGTAAGATGGATTGAATTCTTGGGTTTTCGTATTCAATTTTCCGAAATCATAAAACCGTTTCTTGCAGTTAGTTTTGCTGCATATCTTTCAAATCTTAAGGTTTTTTCAATTAAAGAATTTGTAAAAATCTTAATTCTTCTTTCACCCATATTTTTACTTATTAATTTTCAACCTGATTTGGGAAATGCCTTAATTTATGGATTTGTATTAATCCTGACCCTTTTGTATATTGGGTTTCCTTTTAGATTCTTTTTATCAATGTTTATATTTTCCGTTATTGCCTTTCCTTTTTTATTTGCATTTCTACATGATTATCAAAAACAAAGAATATTTACCTTCTTAAATCCAGCGTCGGATCCCTTGGGAAATTCTTACAACGTTATTCAGTCTACCATAGCCGTTGGCTCGGGTATGATTTTTGGCAAAGGAATTGGGCTGGGCACCCAGTCGGGATTAAAGTTTCTGCCTGAAAGACAAACAGATTTTATTTTTGCGACTGTTTCGGAACAACTAGGATTTACAGGCGTTGCTATTCTGCTTATTAGCTTTGGATATATTTTATATAAAATTCTAAGCTATATCTTATCATCGGAAGATCATTTTCAAAGAATTTTTCTTTCTATTTCTTTTTTTATTATTCTTGTTCAACTGTTTCTCAATATTGGGATGAATATTGGGATTATGCCAATTGTCGGAGTGACCCTTCCATTTGTATCTTATGGCGGAAGCTCGTTACTTTCTAATTTTATATTTCTAGGCCTTATTGCTTCAATTGCCAAGGGATACAAAAACAAGGAAATTCTTTCAATAAGATAAATTCTTTGCTATAATCGTTACCGTGAAATACGCGGTAATAAAAACAGGAGGTAAGCAATACAAAGTTAAAGAAGGCGATGTCATTGAAGTAGATAGGCTTTCAGAAAAAGGACAAAAAATAGTTTTTGATGAGGTGCTCTTATCTGTTACGGATAGTACAGTTAAAATTGGAAAACCAAAAATTGCAAATGGAAAAGTTGAAGCTCAATTAATTAACAATACTAGGGGAGAAAAAATCAGAGTTTCAAAATTTAAGGCAAAAGTAAGATATAGAAAAACCACTGGATTTAGAGCAAATCTTACTAAGGTTAAAATAACAAAAATAATATAGTTTGACCTCTTGACACCCGTGAAAAGTCAATATAAAATGGGGTCAGTTTTCACGAAACATTATGGCACACACAAAAGCACAAGGTGCGGTAAAAGGTAATAGAGACTCAATCGCAAAACGATTGGGTGTAAAAATTTATGGTGGACAGAAAGCTAAAAAGGGAAGTATATTAGTTCGTCAGAAAGGGACAAAATTCCATCCCGGAAAAAATGTTTCTATGGGAAGAGACTTTACTTTATTCTCTCTTATTGACGGAGTGGTAAAATTCAAAGAGTTACATTCAAAAAGAGTAATAGAGGTTATAAATGGATAATAACGATAGAGTTTTCGAGCTCGAAACCAATTTATTGCAAGCAAATCCTCTTCAACCAAGAGGTATTATATCGCCTGACTCCTTGCAGGAGCTTGTGGATTCCATAAGAGAGCAAGGAATTTTGGAGCCGATAGTTGCGGCTAAAACACCAGCAGGGTATCAAATTATTGCAGGCGAGAGACGCTGGAGAGCTGCAAAAATATTAGGCCTTGAAAAAGTACCGGTTGTAATAAAAGAAACAACACCACAGGGAATGCTTGAGATGTCAATTGTTGAAAATGTCCAAAGAGAAGATTTAAACCCTATCGAGCGCGCACAAGCATATAAAAGGTTAATTGAGGAATTCGGCCTTGGGACAAACGAAGTTGCCAGGAGAGTTAGTAAATCCGCTCCGACAGTGTCTAACACAATAAGACTTCTGTCTTTGCCTGATGCTATTAAGGATGCACTGGTTGCGGGGGTAATAACAGAAGGGCATGTAAGGCCTTTAATTTCTCTTGGAGACCCAAAGCTAATGCTTGACTTATTCAAGAGAATTCTAAAAGAAAATAGCACGGTTAGGGAGACCGAAGAAATTGCAAGACAAGTAAAAGGTGAGGTGCAACAAAAAGAACCCCGAACTAAATTGCACAAACTTTGGGTTCCCGAGCTTGATGAGATGGCCAAGAAAATTCAAGATAAAATAGGTTCTGATGCCTCCATTATGTATCAGACAAGAACTAAGGCAAGGATAATTATAGAAAAAAAGGGAGATGTAGATATTACGGGCCCCTGGTTAAAGAAGGTTTTTGAATCATTGGCTGCTTCTTATTCCGAGTAAGGATTATTAATAAATCTTACCTTGTTAATCGGCAAATAAACAATCATAGAAACTCCAATTACGGTATCCTTTCCCACAAATCCCCATTCCCTAGAATCGGAACTTGCTTGCCTATTGTCTCCCAAAACAAAATACATTTCTTTTGGTACTTTTATCTGTTCATTTTCTTCAAGAAAGGCGCCTTGATAAGTTTTTACGCCACTAGCTAAATAAGAGGATTCATTAAGTTTTTCTCCATTCAAATAGACATCCCCATTTTTAACGGAAACAGTATCACCAGGTAATGCAACTACTCTTTTTATGTAGTCTTTCTCAGGCTCTGCTGGAGACTTAAAAACTACTACATCTCCTCTCTTTGGATCGCTTAATCTTAGCGTAATTAAACTAGTTAAGACATACTCTTTGTCATGAAAATTAGGGAACATAGAATCTCCTTTGACCTCATAAGGCCTAAATAAAAATAAGTAAATGACTAAAAAAATTGCAGCGGCTATTAAAAAGGTTTGAACACTGTCAATTAAAAAGTTATAAATGCGGCGGAGTATTAACACTATCTAATTTTCCCAACTTTTAAAAGTAAAGTCAATTAAGTATTTGCTATAATAACTGCACGGACTCGTAGTTCAGTGGTAGAGCGCTTCATTCACATTGAAGATGTCAGAGGTTCGAATCCTCTCGAGTCCACATGAAAGTTTTATTTTTAACTCGTTCTTTTTATCCCAATGTTGGAGGAGTAGAGAAGCACATATATAAACTTTCTGAAGTACTACTCAGAAACGACATAGAAGTCACAATTGTTACGGAAAAATCTTATAGTAATTATTATCACTCTGATTTTGCTAGCGCTAATAACTTGGGGTCAAATCAAATAAATGTAATTGAAATTGAGCCAGGAAGAAATGATTGGTTTAAAAAATTTCGTATTTGGAAAGAACTTGCATTTAAGATTTCTTATATAAAGAATGCAGACATAGTTCATTGTCATGACGTATACTTTTGGTACATACCATTTAGACTTTTATTTCCGCTAAAGAGGAACTTTGTAACATTTCATGGCTACGAAGGCAATAAAATTCCTAACTTCAAAGCAGTTTTTATGCACAAGCTTGCAGAATTTTTAAGCAACGGGAATATTTGCGTAGGCAATTTTTTAGAAAAATGGTACGGTACCAAACCAGATATTGTTACATACGGGGCAGTCGATAAAAAATTACTACAAAATAAAAAAAAAGATAATATTAAAATTAAAAAAGGTATTTTTATAGGCAGACTTGAATATGAAACTGGTATCCTAGAGTATTTGAAAGCAATTAGTAATATAAAAAAAGAAGGAATAAATATTCAGCTTGATGTTTTTGGTAATGGATCGTTGAAACGAAAAGCTATTCGTTTCGCAAAAATTAATGAATTATCAGTAAATTTTAAAGGCGCAGTTATAAATTTGGAAAATCAATTGACAGGTTATAATTTTGCTTTTGTTTCTAGATATCTTGCTATCCTTGAAGCCATGGCGATAAAATTGGCAGTTCTTGCGCACTACAACAATAAAATAAAAAAAGATTATCTCGAAATGACTCCTTTTGCAAACTACATTACCATATCGAATGACCCAGGGATTATTGCGAAGGAGGTTAAAGAACGCCTTGAGAATAAAGACGAAAGAGTTGAGAAAGCATATCAGTGGGCAAAAAAACAAACCTGGGAAAATTTGGCAAAGATTTATTTAAGGCTTTGGAATAGTTATTAGGCTACATTGAATAAGTCAACCATATAGGATAGAATCTATCACTATCTGCTTTAGTTCATTCATGAAAGATAAATGTCCGGTATGTAGTTTACAAAAAACAATCCAACTCTATCCTGCAGACGTTGATGTTAAAAAGTTATCATTTACATATGTGAAAACTCCAAATTCGGGAAAAACCTTTCGTTCGGTGAAATGCTTAAACTGCACACATGTTTTTTGCTCACCCATACCTAAAAATATATATAAGAATTATGAAGATGTTGTTGATAGTGAATACTTAAAATATACAAAGTCCATAAGAGAATCGGCTAAAATTATTCTCCCAATTATTAAAAAGCATGTTACAAGCGGATTAATTCTTGACGTAGGCTGTGCAACTGGAGAATTTTTAAGCATTGCTAAACAATTTGGATACGAAGTGGAGGGTTTAGAGTTATCAAAATGGTCTTCAGAAATTGCAAGAAAGCGAAAACTTAAAGTTTATAATACACTGCTAAAAGTCCTTGCGAAAAAACATACAAATAAATATGATATTGTAACCTTGTTCGGTGTTATAGAGCATTTCCAAGACCCAAGATTAGAAATGAAATCTTTGCAAAAGTTATTAAAACCTGGCGGGTTGCTTGTCGTATGGACAGGAGACGTTGATTCAATTAGCAGTAAATTGCTGGGCAAAAATTGGTGGTATTGGCAAGGTCAACATATTCAGTATTTTAGTGAAAAAAGTTTAAATCATCTTGCATTCAATTATGGAGTAAGGCATATACAGTCTAAAATCTATCCTTTTGTTGCATTTTATGGTCTTGTAGAAAACTCGTTAAGCAGGTATAAAATAAGACCTTTAATTATGGCGCTGTTGACACCTTTATTTTTATTGAAACCTAGATGGACATTCTATATACCAGGTGAAATGTTATGGTTTGGTGTTAAAAAAACTTAGTACTTTTTCATAAAATATTTAATTAAAAAAATGGTAATTAATATAGACAAAAGAGTAAAGCAGATTTTTTTTAACAAATCATATGTCGGAATATCCTTATATCTAAGTTCGATATAATAATTTCCAGTAGGTAGTTTCGCATTTATTATGCCTCTATTTCCTGGGTAAATATCAATTTGCTTTCCATTAGCCGTCATTGTCCACCCGGGAAAATATAATGTATTTTCTCTAATTACGATGGGCGTTTTTGATTGTATATTATAGGAATGCATGATTGAAGTTCTTTCAACTTCTTTAACCATCGCAGCTCCTTCGATGATTTCTAGGTGGGTTTTGGGTGGTTCAGAAAACCAAAAGTTATTGATATCTGCCCACTTATTATTTAAAAAATACGCAGTTTTTCCTTCTGTTAGGGTGCTTTTCCCTAGGTTTTGTATTAAAGTATTGTCGGAGATCTCAGGTATTACTCTTCTATGTCCCCAGTTTAATATCGTATATCCAATAGTTAATAGAATAACTAAAAGTATAATTATTTTATTTTTAGTTTGGTTTTTAAGGTTTAAAACAAAATAAGCGGCAACGATTGAGGTACAAAAAGCGACTATTACCAGTAATCTTCCAAACGGTAAAAGCATCCAAAACAGCGGGAAAGGCTTCCAAATGAAAGTTGATATTGGATGCATAATAAATAATATAGAAAAAAATATAATTAACCAAAAAATTACACCATTTTTGAGAGTTCTTTTTAATTTTTTCGTAAAGAGAGAAACTGTCATTATTGATATTATTGCTACCTGTGTATATCCAATAATTTGAGCGAGTTCTCCGTTTGGACCTTGAAAAAGAAATCCAAGTCTCCAGGGAGAAAAAAATAGATACTTAAATTCATAAAATATGGGCTCAGCTGAAGAAATGGTGTACATAAAAGGAGAATAAATCAAAAAAGATGACCATACATAAGCGGATGACAATACTCCTAAAACTAAACTGAAAATAACTGAAACGCTATGTTTATACTTTTTACTTTCTAGTCCTAAGAATATTGCGTAAAAAATTAATAAAATTGAGTAACATATTGCGATTAAAGGGTGAGCCATAACAAGTAATATTATCAAAATACTATTTAGGATTAAGAAGTAAGACTTGTTGGTTCTAAAATACTTATGTATAGACAAAAAAACCAGAGGGGCAATTAAAAATACTGTTGATTCGCCTAAAGTTGCCCTAAAATGAACATCAATTAAATGATAAGGGTTAAAAACATAAAATATTGCTGCAATAAACGCTGCGAGCTTGTTTGAGGTAATTTCTCTAATTGCAAAATACATTGTTATCGATGATAAGTACAACGTCAGTCCTAAGAATAATTTAGTACTATCTATAAAACTCAGTCCTAAGGTGTGAAAGAAAGATATAACATAATATGGTAAAGAATAGTTAAAAATAAATAAGGGATTGCCGTATGAGGAGTTAAGATCTGCTGCCCAAGACGGAATTAGTATTCCCTCTTTTAATGAATTATAGAACGATATTATTCTGAAAACGTGAATATTAAAATCACCGCTTTCATAGGTTCCAGCTCGAAAAATGCTTAAAACCGGAAGAAGCGATATTAGCAAAAGTAAGATAAATAAGTTCACTTTCTTTTTGGGGTATATGTATGCATAAACGAACCAGGACAAGAAAACCACCATGCAACCAACTATATTGACAACGATCATTCTATAGGGATCTATCATAAATCAATTTTGTAAAGGTAATAGTACGGATATACTAAATAACTAGAAATCAGTGAATAGTTTTTGCAATCATTTATGCTGAGCTTAGAGCAAAACCATAAAATATCTCCTCCCCGTATCATTAATTTGGTTACTCCTACCTCTCTTAATTTTTCCATAGATTTATTATTACTTTCAAAGATACTATTCACGTCCATAAAATTAAAGTCAGCATAATAATACCCATGAAAGTTATACATGGCAACAATGTCGTTCTTCTGAATAAATTTATCAAATTTATAATCAAAATCGAAATAGCTTGAATTGTCCCGTGTTAAGACCCTTGATAAATACTTATTTTTATCTGATAGGCCAAATGCGTAGGGTAATACAAAAACAGATGAAATAAAATAATATGCAAACGTTATAAATACTAGTAAATATAACGCGTATTTTATTCTAGACACTTGTTGTAGGGCAAAATAAATTCCTAACGAGGCTATAAATAATAATAAAACATACACTCCTAACAGATATCTTCCGTATGGATAATTTATAAATAAATATATCAACGAAACGATAAGGGTCATTTGAAAGATTGGATAGTTTTTAATTGTTAAGATAGCTTCTTTAATTTTAGAAAATAAAAGTGCTATTCCCAAAAACAAAAAGGGACTATAAACATTTATACTAGAGAGTGGGTTTAAAAAATTTGTGTTAATGGTAAAATACCTTTGAATGTTATAGGTGTATTTCAATCCATTAAGGGTTTCAAAGGTTTGAAATGCGGGGAAAAAAGGATTGCCAGTCGATAAATAAGCCCTAAAAAACCATATTCCAGAAACAAAAATTACTCCGAGTGCGTATATCCCAATAATTTTAAACCTACTTTCAATTTTAGCATTCTTAGACAAGAAAATAAAAAACAACGCAATTATAGGAATTAATATGATTGTCCACAACTTTGTCGCAACCATTCCGCCGATAAATAAACCTACTAGAAATACAGTTTTGTTAGTTAACTTTCTATTTGCAAAAAGTAATAAAATTGAAAGTATAAGTAAAAAGATCCATTGGAAGTCAACATACATTGACGATGTTTCCCTAATAATTTCAGGAGTCGTTACAAAAACTAACGGTATAAATTTTGCAAAAGCAAAATTTTTTATTTTTGCAAAACTAACGAGCGATAAAATGCATAAAATATAAAATAAAAAATGAATGTACCTTGCTGTTTCTTTCGACAGTAAAAATATGCCAGGTATATAGTACATCTCTGCGAGCATGGAGCTTCCCGATACATGCAGGTCTTCGCTTGGCGGTATCATTATTGTCTGTTCGCGCAAGTAAATTCTTGGAAAATCAACGTGATATTGGTCTTCCCTTGTTTCAGGATTTATTAAGTTGACTGAAGCTACTAGAACAAAAAGGAAGACACCTATAAATACTAAATTATTTCTCTTAAGTAAAATCATGCAAGATATTAACTGTTTCTTAAACTCACCAAGGTTCAGGCACAACTTTTTAAAGGGATATATAGCAATAAATATTATTGTAAAAATATAAAAACATAAAATTGCTGGTTTTAATAAAGAAAAAAAGCCTAGCAGGGTTATTCCTGTTGAAATCGCAATATAACCCAAAGCAGTTGATACAAGAAAATCAAATTCGATAATTTTTTTAGGATAAAAAACGTCTTTAAGCCTTTTTCCTAGTAAATAAGAGATGAGAGAAATAAATATTGCATAAAGTAGGTAAGTAGCAAAAATTAATAAGGGCGAAAAATCAACTGGTTCTCTCGTGTAGTCTGAAATTACATAATCAAACTTTGAAACAAGATTTCTAATAAGGTTGAAGAATAAATGCATTTATTCTAATGTATTCTAAACTACAAGATGTTATAATTTCAACAAATAATGGCTCTAATAAAAACCTCTTTAATTTGCACTGTACTAAATGAAGAAGAATCTGTTCAAGAACTTATTGATTCTATTATAAATCAATCTGTAATGCCAGATGAAATTATTATTGTTGATGGCGGTAGCACAGATAGTACTACGGAAGTTATAATGGCCAAAATAAAAAATGATTCCAACTTAAACCTCAAGCTGTTTATTAAAAAGGGTAATAGATCAATAGGAAGAAATAAAGCAATAGAAGAAAGTTCGGGAGATATTATCCTGTCCACTGATGCGGGTTGTATCCTTGAAAAAAACTGGGTAAAAAACATTCTTGAACCATTTAAAAACAAAAAGACGGATATTGTCGCAGGATACTATAAAGGGACAGGTAGGAATTCATTTGAAAAATCGCTTATACCTTATGTGCTCGTTATGAAGGACAGAGTTGTCTCTAATGATTTTCTACCGGCAACGCGTTCTGTGGCTTTTAAAAAGAGCGTATGGAGAAAAGTTGGTGGTTTCGATAAAAATCTTTCTCATAATGAAGATTATGCTTTCGCAAATAAGATAAAGCGTCAAGGTTTTAAAATTTACTTTCAAAAATCTGCAGTTGTTAACTGGATACCCCCAAGGAGTATATTTAAGGCTTTTAAAATGTTTTTCAGCTTTGCATATGGGGACATTGAAGCACATTTGATAAGAGATAAGGTGATTTACATTTTTCTAAGATATTCATTTGGAATTTATTTACTTATTTTAGCATTGATTATGAAATCAATTTATTTAACCTCTTTAGTGACTGTTCTAGGATTAAGCTATGTAGCATGGTCAATAAAAAAAAATTATAAATATGTGAAAAATTATGAGGGTTTTTTATTTTTACCCTTAATTCAAATTACATCAGATATCGCCGTAGTTTCGGGCTCTATACTTGCCCTGCTCAATAAGGTTTCTATAAAAAAGATTATGGGAAAACTTATCCAGAATAAAGGAATAACAGTTTTGGTACTAATTTACGCCGGAATAATGGTCTCAATGATTAATTGGGGTATACCAAATATTAGTCATCCATTCAATTATTTTATGGATGAATGGCATCAAGCGCAATCTATAAGAAATTTATTTACTCAAGGCACGATTAATATAGAGGGATCTGCTAATGGCTCAATTTTTCATTTTTTCCTATCAGGACTTTTTTTAGTACCGTTTTATTTGTTGGGAATAATTAATCCTTTTGCAATTGAGTCCTCAGTTTCTAATCTTGAACTTCAAGGAAACCTGTTTGTAGTTTTAAGATTGAATACTTTGCTTTATGGATCAATGTCAATAATAATTTTTTATTATATTTGTAAGAAATATTTTAATCTTAACCCTTTGATATCAAGTATGGTGTTTATTTTTAATCCCGCCTGGATTATGCTAAGCAACTATTTTAAGTATGATATCGCATTAATGTTTTGGACACTGTTAAGCTTTCTTATTATGTTGAAATATATAAATAACCCAACCTTTATAAGTTTATTATTGGCAGCTATTATATCGTCGATTTCATTATCTGTTAAATTACAACCCTTTTTCTTCCCAATACTTTTAATTATAATATTTTTAAAATTTACTCCCGATTTCAAGCAAAAGTTAAAATGGATTTTTATTTCGCTTTTTGTTTATGCAATTGTTTTTATTTCTTTGGGAATACCCGATATCCTTCTTGCAAAAGGCGATTTATCCGAATATTTGTCTTCAGTCCTTATAAGAACGCCTGAGCATAATGTTTCAAATATAATAATCAACGAAAATATATGGCAATATCTTGTTACAAATATTTACCCAACTTTATTTGGTATTGTTTTATTCTTTGTGAGTGCTCTATTTATATTTATTATCTTAATGAGAATCGTCGTTGTAAGTATCATGCGAAAGAGCAAGGAACAGTTTTTTACGAAAGAGGAGCTTTTTTTGATTATAGCATTCGGTTTATTCACATTAAGTCTTATTCCCTTAAGACTCGATGCAACTGGCAATAGGGCATTAATTCTTCTACCATTCTTTGCAATATTTTTTGCTCTTTTTTGGCAAATTGCATTCAGGCTTATCAATAAAAAAATCGTTTTATTACTGCTTGTTGTTTTTTTATTGATACAAACCATTCAGACAATTGTATGGATTGAGCAAAAAATATTGGAAGATCCTCGAAAACTATCTTCTGAGTGGATTTTGAACAATGTTCCAAAAAATTCTACAATCGGGGTAGAAAATATTCCCATTTACCAGATGCTGCCCGATATAGTTTTAAGAGAGTATTATCTAAAGAAACAAAATTTAAATTTTAAAACTTATTATAATTATAAAGTTATAAACAAAAATGAAAATATGTATCCTAAATTTGTCGTTTTAACAAATGGAAGTATAGTGGGTAAGTATTTTAGAAAATCAGAGAAAACCCAGATTAAAAAAACGTTAAAAAAGAAAGGGTATAGAGAAGTTGCAGTTTTTTCTCCCAATTTTTCAAACTTAAAATTCTTCACGAGCGATATTCAATATTATCAGTCCGCAATTATTCAGGTACCTATTAATTTAGCTATCTATGAAAAAAATGATTAATTTTGCAGTAATTATTCCTTCTTATAACGAACATAAATCTCTCAATGTATTGCTGAAGAAAATAAGAATAAAATACAACAATCCGGTTTACGTAATTGATGATTCTTTGTCTCCGCAGAAAGAACAAATAAAAGCACTACAAAAGAAGTTTTCAAAAGTTTATGTCACATCAAGAAATTTTAAAAAAGGAAGAGGAAGCGCAGTGCTGGTAGGATTTAAAAAGGCAGTTAAAAACTTAAATAATGATTATTTATTAGAAATGGATTCTGATCTTGCTCATGATCCATACGAAATACAAAGGTTCTTAAGCAAGGCTGATGAGGGTAGTTACGACTTAATTATTGGTTCGAGGTATTTTCCTGGAGGTAAAATTAAGAATATAGAGAAAGAAAGGACAATATTAAGCAGGCTTATAAATTATTTTTTAAAAATTTGGTTAGGTATTAATGTGACTGATTTCACAAGTGGTTTCAGATTATATAGTAGAAAAGCAATAGAAATCGTTTTAAGCAATAAAATACAATCTAAAGGCTTTATAACGTTGTCTGAAACTTTATATATTATTCATAGAAATAAATTATCAATAGGAGAGGTTCCAATAACCTGGAATTACAGGAGGTTTGGAAAATCAAATGTCAACAGCAGGGAGCTGCTTATTTCCCTCTACTTTGTGCTTAAGATGAAGCTTTTTTAACAATTTGCATTTTAGGCAGAGGAAAAATAAATTTTCCCCCGCTACTTAGATATTGCTTTTCTCTATGTAGAAACTCTTTTTTAAAAAACCAAGGCAAGACAAGCATATATTCGGGCTTATCGACCCTTGCTCGCTCTTCTGAAATAATAGGAATTCCTACAGAAGCAATTTTTTTACCCCACTTTTCAGGATTTCTTTCAACTGCGAAGGGAACAAGGTTCTTATCAATTCCAAAAAATTGTAATAGCGTATTGCCTCTAGTTGATGCACCATAAAGATAAACCTTTTCTCCTCTACTTGTTATTTTATTAATAAGTTTTAAAGTTTCTACTTTATTATTAATTATCTCTCTTGCAAAATTTATGTACACCTTTTTATTATCTAAGCCAATTTTTTTTTCATTTCTCTTCATTCTTAATACCTTTTCTGAAATTTTTCTTTTACCCATCTTTGAAATGTAAGTTCTAAAACTTCCACCGTTTAGAGCTCTAATATCGGCGTCAAATACTTCAAGACTATGTCTTTTTAGAAGATTTGTTAGAGAAAGTAAAGAATAATATTCGAGATGTTCGTGTACAATATTATCAAATGCATTTTTTTTTAACATCTCTGCTAAATAATTTTGCTGGATTACAATGATTGATTCTTCTTTCATAATTTTCTTAACATCTTTTATAAACTGGTTTGGATCGTCCATATCATAAAAACAAGATATTATAGTTATAATATCTGCCTTTCTATCTCCAATTTTTTTAAAATATGATTTGAAATTGAAATAGTCATTAATTACAATATTGGAATATTTATTTGCTTCCCTCGCATATTTCCTAATTGGCTCGACAGACACTCTAAAAACACTTTTAGGGTAATAGCTCAGTAGAGTGCCATCATTTGCGCCAATATCCACCGCAACAAGCTTTTTTTTATTCTTTACCTTATTTAATGCCTGATTAACAATATGTTTTAGCTCGTCTCTCATCGTCTGGTTAATGCCCGATTTGTAACCATATCGTTCGGTATAAAGGAACTTAGATGGAGTCGTGTAATCAAGTTGGACTAGTTTGCAATTTTTACAAATTATAATATTTAAAGGGAATGCCTTAGGTTTTTTATTCGTCTTCACAAAATCTGATAAATATTGCTTTCCTAAGTAAAGTATTGGGGATAAGCTTTTTGAACCGCATGATCTGCATTTTTTAAGTCTCATTTATCTTGGGTATTATATCCTCTGACTAGAAAGATTTCAATATTTTTCTGATATACTTAAATAGATATATATGGGATATACCAGAGATACTCTGAGGGGCGTTTCATGGATGTCTGCACTAAGACTCGCAACTCGAGCCGCCTCGTTTCTAAAAATTGCAGTATTAGCAAGATTTCTTTCTCCCGCCCAATTTGGATTATTCGGTGTTGCTTCGATAGCTTTATCTTTATTAGAAGTTCTTACTCAAACAGGTATAAATATATTCCTTGTTCAATCCAAAAAAGAAATTGAAGAATATGTAGATTCTGCATGGGTAGTTTCTATTTTAAGAGGTGCTTTTATTGGACTGCTTATTATTTTATTATCTCCATTCCTTGCAGAGTTTTTTAATACACCTGAGGCTTTAAATATATTACTTCTTATTAGTATAGTGCCATTTATTAAAGGCTTTATAAATCCTTCAGAAATAAAATTTCAAAAAAATTTAAATTTTGCATATGAGTTTTGGTTTAGGTCTATTATTTTTGTAGTTGATGCGGCTATAGCAATAATTTTTTCTGTTTTAACCCAATCGGTTTATGGTTTGGTCCTTGGTCTTATTGCCGGGGCAGTGCTTGAAGTTGTTTTATCCTTTGCAATCATTAAACCTTGGCCAAGGTTTAATGTTAATTTTAGTCACGTAAGAGAGATTTTGCATAGAGGAAAATGGGTTACCGCTTATTCAGTTTTTGATTATTTTGGAGAGAATTTGGACGATATATTAGTTGGTAGAGTTTTAGGAACTCCCGTACTTGGAATTTACCAAGTAGCTTATAGAATATCAACTATGCCCATATCGGAAATAGCAAATGTCGTCAGTCCAGTAGTTTTCCCTGTTTATGCAAGAATTGTTGAAGACAATAAAAGATTAATCCGTGCGTTTCTAAAAACTTCATTTTTAACCGCTTTGGCAGCAGTTGTAATGGGTACTATAATTTTTGTCTATCCTAGAGAAATAGTTCTAATAGTCTTAGGTGAGCAATGGTTAAGCGCCATACCAGTATTACAGCTGTTATCAATTTATGGTGTATTACGAGCAATCGTATCTCCATCTTATGCTGTTTTTTTGGCAAAAGGAGAACAGAAACATGTAACTTTGGTGATTCTTGTTCGGCTCTTGGCTCTCTCGCTTTTCATTTATCCTTTTATAAAAACTTTTGGCTTAGTAGGTGCGGGATATGCTGCAATTTTTTCAATAATAGCAGAAATACCGTTCGTTATTTATTTCCTACTATTTACTTTCAAAAATAAATAATGAAAATAGCAGTCTTTTATAACATAGATTTCAGTGGCGCAAAACGTGTAGTTAAAGAACATGTCAAGGGATTAAAACAGCATGGTCATGCTGTGGATTTATATACAACAGATGAAGCCTTTGATATTTTCCATCCAAAACCATATTCTGACAAGACTTTCATATACTCCTTTTCTCCTTTTGTAATTAATTTACCCGTATTAAGAAGAGTTAAGAGCGATTTTATAGATACATTTATTCTCCTAAGAAGGCTTCACGAAAAGATAGCAAGAGATATAGATAATAATCGCTATGATTTAGTTTTGGTCCATACAGATATTTATACACAAGCACCTTTTCTTCTTCGATTTCTTAAAACTAAAAATGTTTATTACTGCCTTGAACCCTTAAGGAATGCATATGAATATTCCTTAAGGCTAAAAAGTGGAAATTTATTAAACAAATTGTATGAAAATTTAAATAGGTGGATTAGAAAGAGGATAGATTTGAAAAATGTTCTATCGACAAATGAGTTACTAACTATCTCGTTATTCTCAAGGGAAAGAATTATCGCAGCTTATGATAGAATCGCTGAAGTTTCATATATCGGCGTAGATGAAAATATCTTTAAGCCTGTAAAAGTCAATAAAAAGAATCAGGTGTTATTTGTCGCAGATAAAGACCCAATTTATGGTTATGATCTTGCGGAAAAAGCAATTAACCTTATTCCAACAGAATTTAGGCCTACGTTAAAAGTTATTACCTGGAAAAAAGAGAACTCCCAACGATTAAGCGATAAGGAATTAATTATGACATATAACGAATCATTAGTTACTCTTTCCTTAAGTAAGCTTGACACCTTCGGATTGGTAAGCTTGGAATCACTATCTTGTGGTGTTCCCGTTATCGCATTAAATGTTGCAGGATATCGGGAAATAATCGAAGACGGAAAATCGGGATTTCTTGTGGATTTTAGGCCTGAAGAAATTGCAGAGAAAATATTATTTTTTATAAAAAACAAAGAAGCTGCGGAAAAAATGGCGATAGAATCGCGAAAAATCATTTTAGCCAAGTGGAAATGGCAAAGTTTGATAAAGAAGCTAGACAATAAATTAAGAATATTAAGCAAATGAATAAGCCAAAAGTCTCTGTTGTAATAGTTAATTATAAAAATGAAATAGATATTTTTGAATGCCTAGACTCTATATATAAGACGAAGTCAAGATCTTTATTAGAAATCATAATTGTAGACAACAGTGGGGAAGATTCTCTAAGAGGTAAATTAAACAAGTATAAAAACATAAAATATATTCTTTCTTCAACTAACCTTGGATACGGTGCAGGAATGAACCTAGGAGTGAAGCATGCAAAAGGTGACTATTTATTTATTTTGAATCCAGACACAATTTTTACTGGGAATATTATTGATAGATTGGTAACAGTCATAGATAAAGATAAAAAAATAGGGATAGTAGCGCCTTTGCTTATTACAAAAAAGGGAGAAATATTTGAGCAGGGGGCAAAAAAATTAACCCCATTAACGGCAATTTTCAAATTATCTTTCATTGATAAAATCTGGAAATCGAACCCCATTTCTCAAAATTTCTGGGCTAGTAACTGGGAAAAAACACTAAAGAAAGTTGATAATGTGCCCGGGTCAGCTTTTATTATTCGAAAAGACTTATTTAAAAAACTAAGTGGATTTGATGAGCATTTTTTCCTATATTTCGAAGAATTTGATTTATGCAATAGAGTAAGAGCGCAAGGATACAGAATATTTATAGATCCTGCTTCTAAGCTAATTCATAAATGGGGGACTACTACGAAAATGCTAAAAAATAGAGATGAAATTTTTAGGAAAAGTAGATTTTATTACTTTAAAAAGCACTTTGGAGTTTTGAAAGCATTAGGCGTTGATTTTTTTTTAAGTATTAACCTCTCGTATTTTGCACTATTCCCAATTGTTCTTGTTGCAGCATTAATTCGTTTCTATAAAATAGATGAGTTAATTCCTTTCTATCCCGACATCGGTTGGTTTTATATTTCTGCAAGAGACATGTTGGTTAGTGGGCAAATTCCATTAGTTGGAATAACATCTAGCCATCTTTGGTTACATCAAGGCCCGATTTGGACATATGTTTTGGGAACTCTTTTTTATTTTTATAGCTTTAGTCCAATTATTCCTGCTATTTTTACCGCTATATTAGATTTATTTACCTTAGTTCTAGTATATAAGTTAGTGAAATATATTTTTGACAGAAAAACCGCATTACTCGCTTCTACTCTTTATGCTTTTTCTCCTATTGTGATTCTTAGCTCTAGAACGCCTTATCATACTTCTCTCATTCCTTTTTTTGTTACTCTTTTCTTTTACTGCCTTTTTAAATGGATTGACGGGAAAAAATACTATTTTCCTCTTTTGATGTTTACTTTAGCAGTTTTGTATAATTTAGAGCTTCAATCTGTAATTTTTATATTAATTTTTGCTGTAGTTTTCTTTTATGGTGTTTACAAAGAGAAAAATTGGATTATGGAAATTAAAAATTCAAAAGTGATCCTGCTTTCGCTATTTGCATTTTTAGTTCCTATGCTTCCAGTTTTTCTCTATGACATTAGGAATGGATTCCCACAAACAATAGTATTTGCTGGCTGGCTTGTTTATAAACTATTTTCCCCAATAATTTCTAACAGTCCAATGAATTACGGAGCTGATGCTACTCAAATGCTAAATTATTTTTATATTTTTTTTCAAAAACTCTTGTTTCTTCCTAGTGCTTTTGTGGCAACTATGATGATTTTTCTTTCACTTTTTTTTCTTGTTTTTAAAGCAATAAAAAATAATAAGGAAAAGCATATTTATGCTATTCTTTTCTTCTCTATTTTGACTCTATTAGCTTCCACATATCTAACTAAAAGTCCTGCAGACGCATATCTTATGTCAATGTTTGTTCTCATTCTTATCCCCGTTTCTTTACTGTTAAAGTCTATCGCTTCAAAGACAAACTATTTTCTTATTTTCTTTGTTGTTCTGATTATTTCAGCTATCAATTATTACTGCTTAATCTCGAATAACTACTTACTAGGATTTAACAAGGGATATGGTGCAACATTTAAAGACAGAATGGGTACCGCTTCCTACATTGTGGAGAGCTCGGGAAATAAAAAGTTTTCAATCCAAGGAAGAGGAGAGGGAAGTGAGTTTGAAAGCTTCACAATGGGCTACGATTTCCTTACATGGTATATAGGGAAAGGCCCAAGTGATGATTTCGATTTGCTTTACATTATAGAGGAAAGCCCGAACGAAATAAGAATAGAGAGGAAAGAATTATGATAAGTGTGGTTATACTAACAAAAAATGAAGAAGAAAATATTATTGATTGTCTTGAGAAAATCTTATGGGTTGATGAGATTATAATAATCGACGATAATTCTGAAGATAGAACTATTGAGGTAATAAAATCACTAAATAATGGGAAAATTAAAATTTATGAAAGATGGCTAAACAATAATTTTTCTGAACAGAGGAATTTTGGTTTATCAAAATCGACAAAAGAATGGGTGTTGTTTATTGATGCAGACGAAAGAGTATCTGAAGAGCTGAAGGATGAACTCAATTCAATTGTTATAAATAAAGATAGGAAGAGTATTGGATTTTTAATAAAAAGAGTAGATTATATATGGGGTAAGAAGTTAAAGTATGGAGAGGTTGGGAACTTAAAACTTCTGCGCTTTGCTAAGCGAGGCTCAGGATCGTGGGTAGGAAGCGTTCACGAAGAATGGCAGATTGACGGAGACGTGAGCGAATTAGAAGCCGAGCTCTTACACTATCCCCATCCGAATGTAAAAGAATTTTTATGGGAGATAAATTTTTATTCCTCACTGAAATCAAAAGAGTTATTTGAAAATAAAATCAAAATGAGCCCACAGGATACATTACTGTACCCCTTAGGTAAATTTATTAGAAACTATTTTTTTAAATTAGGTTTTTTTGACGGATTAGAGGGTTTAGTATTTGCAATAATGATGAGCTTTCATTCGTTTCTTGTTAGGGGAAAACTTTGGCTTTTATGGAACAAAAAATTATAAATTTATTCTTTTTTATTTGGTCTTTTTTCATTCTTCTTTTGTACCTATCCTACCTTTTTTGTAGGGCAGATTTATGTTTACTGTTGCGTTTTTAACAGGTATATACAGTTATATAATATTTATTTTAGGAATTTTAAATAAGCTTTATAGTGGCCATATCTTACTTTTCACATTTGCATATTTAGTTTTGTGCGTCGTTTTGTTTAGAATAAGAATCAAGGATTTTTATTTAAAGATAAAGAAAAGAACAATTCGTCTACATAACTTACCTAAATTATTTTTCTCTTTAATAATAATTCAGTGTTTAATAAATTTTATCGGCGCTTTGGGCCCGGAGCTTTCTTTCGATGCGCTTTGGTATCATCTAACATTACCTAAACTGTTTTTTGAGCAACATTCAATATTTTTTATTCAGGGAAACCTACTTTATTATTCATTGTTTCCAAAACTTGGTGAAATGCTTTATATTGCTTCTCTTTCGATAAACGGAGAAATATTAGCAAAGATTTTACATTACACTTTCGGCATATTGACGCTACTTGTTATTTATAAAATATCTAAAAAATTTCTTAATAACGTATTCTCAACACTTGCATGTTTAATATTTTCATCAAACCTAGTTTTTGCTTGGCAGTCTACCACAGCCTATATTGATCTATTTAGAACTTTTTTTGAAGTATTAGCATTATGGGCTTTTTTAAATAAAGATACTGTTAAATCTGCGGTTTCCTTAGGTTTTGCAATTTCGACGAAGCTTTCGGCGATTGGATCTATTCCAATTTTTGCAGTACTGTATCTAATTTTTGATAAAAAAAACTTCAGATCCATAATTTTATTCACATTGCTTGCACTAATAATTCCTTCCCCTTGGTTTATATTTTCTTTTATAAACTCCGGCAGACTGTTTTATCCACTTTTCACAGATTTGTACCCAGATCAACTTATACTCAACGTTAGTCCCCTCGATATCGTTGTTGATTTTTTCAAATTATTTTTATACTCTCCCGATCCTATTTCTCCGCTTTATTTAATATTATTGCCCGTAGTTTTTATTTTATATAAAAAGCTGAATAGACACTTAAAAATTCTTGCAGTTTACAGTTTATTAAGCTTAATAATCTGGTATTTTATACCAAGAACCGGCGGTGGAAGATTTATCCTCCCTTATTTGCCTGCATTTTCTATTCTCTCTGCAGGAGTAATTTTTTACCTAGACATGAGAATGCGAAAATTTTTATTAATAATTGCTGTCTTAATTGCTTTAACAACTATTTTTTATAGAGGAGCTACGAACGCGAAATTTGTGCCCGTGATAATAGGAAGTGAAACAAAAGAGCATTTTCTCTCCGTCAGGCTCAATTTTAATTTTGGAGACTTCTATGATATAGATAGCTATTTTGCTAAAAACTTAACAAGCTCTGACAGAGTTCTCTTATATGGCTTTCACAATTTGTATTATGTTGAATTCCCTTTTATTGATTCATCGTGGATAAAAAGGGGAGATAGGTTTAATTACATTGCCACTCAAAACATACAACTTCCAGACAGATTTAAAGATTGGATGCTTATTTACTATAATAAAGTAACAGGTGTAAAACTTTTCACTCATAATAAAACTGTATGGATATACTAAAAATTTCTCTAATATTTCTGCTCCTACTGTTTCCTATTGCAGAGTTGGGCAAATTCCATCTAGGGTTAATTTCATTTTCTATCAACGATTTATTAATGGGATCGGTGGTAATTGCGTGGATATTTAAGCATAAGTTTTCCTTACAAAACGTTCTTTTAAAGGAGCCCATGCTTGTGGTCTTTGCTACATTCTCAACGTCTTTGCTTTTAAATATAGGTTGGCTGGAATTACCTGATTTTTTTATATCGTTGCTATACCTAATTAGATTGCTTTTGTATGCTTCTTTATATGCAATTATTTTATCGCTTGACAAGAAGTTCATTCAAAAATTAAAGCTCTTTCTGATTATTCCAATTTCGTTATTCCTTATATCTGGATATATTCAGTTTTTTCTATATCAAAACCTAAGAAATTTATATTATTTAGGTTGGGATGAACACCTTTATAGATTATTTTCTACTTTTCTTGATCCAAACTTTGCCGGGACTTTCTTTGTGCTTACTTTTATATATCTATTATATCTTGTCTTTTCAAATTTAGAGAACAGATTTTTATTTATATCTTTATCTTTTTTATCTATAGCAAATTTTATAGCCATATTTTTAACTTACTCAAGAAGCGCTCTTATTATGCTTTTTGTTTCCTTATTTACCTTCTTGGTCTTGATTAGAAGAAAGAGTCTGCTGGTAATGGTTGGAGTAGCCATCATAATATTTTTAGTAATTTCTCCTAAATCTTTTCGAACAGAAGGAACAAACATTTTTAGAATTGCATCATCTGAAGCAAGATTAGATTCAGCTAGGGTTGCAATAGAGATTTTCAGCAAAAACCCTATATTTGGAGTCGGTTTTAACGCTTATAGGTTTGCACAGCATAGGTATGGATATCTCGCGGGAGGCGATTGGAGGCTTACTCATTCGGGTGCCGGAACAGACAATAGTTTCCTTTTTATTCTAGCTACAACAGGACTGGTTGGTTTTGCTGCTTATATTTATTTAATTTACAAGATTATACGGATGGCAATTAAAAAGAATAATTTTATAGCAAAAGTGTTAATTGCGTCTCTAGCTGGACTTTTAATAAACTCATTATTTATAAATAGCTTGTTTTTTATATATATTATGATGTGGATATGGATTATGGTCGCATTTACGGAGAGTAGTTGACGTGTATTATTTTTTCAGCCCTGTTTCCTGCTAGGTCAACTGAAGCTACTTTAATTTCATTATCTCCATCATGCAGCGTAAGAAAGTAAGAGAAGGAGTTAGACTCGTCTATAATAGCGTAAAATCCGCTTACCATGACTGTTGTGTTGGCATCAGTTGTGCCCGTAACCTCTATAACTTTATCTTCTTTTTTAAAACTGTCTCCATCGTTTGGATTTGTTATCTCAAGTGAGGGAGGAGATTTTTTAAAAATTATAACTAATGGAGAAGAGAAATCACTTTTTTTATTATCTATAACTTGCCTTGCTGTAAAAGTATTTTCTTCTTCATTTAATACTACTTCGAATTCAAATTTTCCTTCAGAGTCTGTATCTTGCTGATCTATCTTCTTGGCATTTTGATAAAGTTCGACATTTGAGTCCTCTTCTGCCTTTCCCGCGACCTTTATTTTTGCGCTATTGGTTGCTGAGACCGAAGCATTAAAAATAGGATAGGGAATAAACTGTAGCTTGTTTTGGCCTTCAGATAGAGGTGTTCCTTTATTACCAGCTATAAAAAGACTTAAGTTAATTAAAGCAGGAAGTCCGAATTTAAACAGAAGGAAGAGTAAAACAATTATTCCCAAAATACTTAGAAACAAGGTTTTCTTCTGTTTTCTTTCGGTATATCTAGATAATCTAGTTTTTCTCGTCATATTGAGCCGAAGGTGAGATTTGAACTCACGACTTGCTCTTTACGAAAGAGCTACTCTACCACTGAGTTACTTCGGCACGTGTTTATTTTATGAAATTCAGAGGGTATAATCAAACTTTATGAGGTTACCCTGCGCCTATTCGCAACCTTAAGCTCAAGCAATGCCTTTCGAAGTTCCGCCTGTGCGACCACAAAGTCTTTGTTTCCTTGCTTCTCAGACAATTTTTTCTCCGCACGCTCTTTAGCCTCTTTAGCCTTCGCAACCTCTATATCTGTTGCCCTAATAACATAGTCTGCTAAAAGGGTAGCGTTATTATTCGAAATTTCTAGAAAGCCTCCTGTTATAGCAAAATTTTCTATTTTTCCACCTTTTTTTATTACCATTTCACCAGGGGAGACTTTAGTTAATAGGTCAATATGGTTAGGTAAAACGCTTATTTCGCCACTAGTTGTAGGAAGAGTAAGCTCATCAATTTCATCGGAAAGAATCATCTTAACCGGGGTAACTACTTTTAAATTAAGTTTCATTTTGTACTTTTACCAATCTCATCTATAGTTCCAACCATGTAGAAGGCTTGCTCCGGCATCTTGTCATGCTTTCCTTCTAATATTTCCTTGAAGCCCTTCACAGTGTCTCCAATTTTTACATATTTTCCGCTTTGTCCTGTGAAAACTTCAGCAACAAACATAGGTTGACTTAAAAATCTTTGAATTTTTCTAGCCCTCGAAACAGTTAGTTTGTCTTCTTCCGAAAGTTCATCAATTCCAAGTATCGCAATAATATCCTGAAGGTCCTTATATCTTTGTAAAACTCTTTGTATATCTCTTGTGACATTATAGTGCTCTTCTCCTACAACATTAGGATCCAAAATTCTTGAAGTTGAAGCTAAAGGATCAACGGCCGGATATATTCCTTGTTCTGCAATAGAACGCTCCAAAGTAATAGTTGCATCAAGATGTGAGAAAACCGTGACAGGAGCAGGATCCGTATAGTCGTCTGCCGGCACGTAAACGGCTTGTACGGATGTAATCGAGCCCTGTTTGGTAGATGTTATACGTTCTTGGAGCTCTCCCATTTCAGAAGACAGCGTTGGTTGGTAGCCGACAGCCGAAGGCATCCTGCCTAATAGAGCAGAAACTTCGCTTCCTGCTTGAGCAAACCTAAAAATGTTATCAACAAAAAGAAGTACATCCTCTTTTTTAATGTCTCTAAAGTATTCTGCCATAGAAAGAGCAGTGAGGGCAACTCTCATTCTATTAGCGGGAGGCTCATTCATTTGTCCAAAAACCATGACGGTTTTATCTAAAACATCTGCCTCTTTCATCTCAAGCCATAAATCATTTCCTTCTCTTGTTCGTTCTCCCACACCTGCAAAAACAGAATGACCTTTATGTTCCGTAGCTATATTTCTAATTAGCTCTTTAACTATTACTGTTTTCCCAACTCCTGCGCCTCCAAAAACTGCAATTTTTCCTCCCTTTGTGAATGGTGCTATTAAGTCGATTACTTTAATTCCCGTTTCCAATATTTGAGGCTTCGTTTCCTGCTCGGAAAGAGGAGGTGAAATTTTGTGAATAGGCGCGAGCTCTTTATCATTTCTGTCAAATTTTTTGCCATCAATGGGCTCTCCTAATACATTAAAAATTCTACCTAAAGTTTTGATTCCAACCGGAACTTTTATAGGTCCGAAAGTTCTTTTAACCCTAGCACCTCTCCTAAGACCCTCTGTGGGCCCCATTGCTAAACACTTTACCTCATTGTCCCCAATGATTAATGCAGTTTCCAAAACAAGTCGAATCCCTGCCTCGTCTATTAATAGAGCTTCGTGAACTTGTGGCGTTGAGGATTCAAAATATACATCAACAACTGGTCCAGAGATTCTTATAACTTGTCCAATTTTATTCATAAATTACACCTCCAATATCAAGCAGTTCGTTAGTAATTTTTTCCTGCCTCGATTTATTAAACAATAGCGTTAATTCGCTTATGATATCATTAGCGTTATCTGTCGCATTTTTCATCGCAATCATTCGTGCCGCCTGTTCTGATGCATATGATTCGAGAAAACTTTGATATAAAGATATTTCCAAATAGTGTTTCAAAAGGTCCGGTAAAAGCAAGCTCGCCTGTGGTTCGAAAACCATATCTTTTTCATCTTCTTTATTTTCATCTTCAAGCTTCAAGGGTAAGAGTATGGTTTTTTGCGGTACTTGCGAAAACAGACTGATGAATCTTGTTGTTATTATTTCAACAGAAGATACTTTCTGTCCTCTAAAATAGTCTTCAACCAAAGAAAGGACGGGGAAAATTGAATCATATTGTGGAAGAGCGCTTCCGAAGGAAAAACTTGCTACAAGCTCTTTTCCGAAAGCACTTAAGTAGTTTTCAGCTTTTTTACCTACAACAATAAAATATTGCTTTCGCTTTTCTTCGATTCTTACCACCTCTTTAATTAAATTTGTAACTAAACCACCTGACAGCCCTTTGTCGGGAGAAATAACAATTGTTAATTTAGCACTTATTTTTGGGGCGGTTGTATAAATAGATAATTCTTCAATCTCGTTTTGTCTAGTGATGTTTCTTGAAAGCTCCGATAATTTTTCTGCATAAGGCTGTGAAGACGTAGCTGCATTTTGGGCTCTTTTAAGTTTTGAAGTAGCAATCATTTGCATTGCCTTAGTAGTTTTTGAAACATTTTTTGCAGTTTTTATTCTTCTTTTGAGTGTTAATAAAGACGCCATATTTTTATTTGAAAATTTTTTTAAATTCCGAGACAGTTTTTTCTAGTTGTAAGATTAATTTTTCATCAGGTTTCTGACCTTTTGTAAGTGAATCTAGAATTTTGGGATATTTCTTTTCAATGAATTTATGATATTCTTTCTCAAAAGTTTGTATTTGCGAAAGGTCAATATCATCTAAATGCCCACTAGTTACGAGCCACAAACTCATAAATTCAAGGTTTTCTAAAAGTGGTTGATATTGGGACTGCTTTAGAATTTCGATTGTCCGCTTGCCTCTTTCTAACTGTTTTAGAGTAGCTTCATCGAGCTCACTTCCAAACTGTGCAAAAGCAGCCAAGTTGTTATATTGGGCAAGCTCTAGTCTCATTTTACCAGCAACAGACTTAATAAGTGGTGTTTGAGCAGCGCCACCAACACGCGAAACAGAATTTCCTGCATCTATCGCAGGCCTTTGGCCGCTATAGAAAAGATCGGTTAGAAAGAAAATTTGTCCATCTGTAATAGATATTACATTAGTGGGAATATATGCTGATATGTCGTTTGCTTGTGTTTCAATTATTGGCAAGGCAGTAATAGATCCACCACCATTTTCTTTATTCATTTTCACAGCTCTTTCTAAAAGCCTTGAGTGCAAATAAAAGATATCGCCAGGGTATGCTTCTCGACCCGCAGGTCTTCTGAGAACAAGAGAAATTTGTCTATATGCCCAAGCGTGTTTTGTCAAATCATCATAAACAACCAAAACGTCTTTGCCCTCTTCCATAAAGTATTCTGCAATAGCAACTCCTGTATATGGAGCAAGATATAGCAGGGAAGCAGGATCGGAAGCCGAAGCAGAAACAACAATGGAATAACCTATCGATTTTGTTTCTTTTAGTCTCTCAATAACTTGGGCGATAGTGCTTTTCTTCTGCCCAATGGCAACGTATACGCATATAACTTTTTTCTGCTCATTCTTTTGGTTGATGATGGTGTCTATAGCCACAGCTGTTTTACCTGTTCCTCGGTCCCCAATTATTAATTCCCTTTGACCTCTTCCTATTGGTATCATTGAGTCAATTGCTTTGATGCCTGTTTTTAGCGGAGTATTGACAGGCTCTCTCTCAATTACGCCGGCGGCAATTCTTTCAAGGGGCATGTTTTTACCATTTTCAACCTTATTTTTACCATCTAGCGGGTTTCCTAACGGGTCTATTATTCGTCCTAAGATATTTTCCGAAACATTAATACTTAACAGTTTTCCGCTGGCTTTAACCTTATCGCCTTCTTTAATTTCCGTACCGTCTCCAAGAAGAATTATAGAAACGCTGTCTTCGTCTAGGTTTAAAACAACTCCTTCTGTGCCATTATTGAAGGAAACAATCTCTCCCATTTTAACATTAGTGAGTCCGGAAGCAGTAATAACACCATCTGTGTTTTTGTATACAGTACCGATATTTGATACTGTTTTTGAATCTGTGAAGTTTTTCAGTTTCTTTTCCAAGTCATTTATTATTTGTTCAGAGGTTTTCATATTATTTGGTTAGAAATTTAGATATGTTTTCTATTTTACTTTTAAGGTCATACTCATAAAGATTATCGAAGTCTAAAATTCTGATTCCGGCTAGTAATGCTTTATCTTCATTTATAACGACATTTTTATTTTTAAAAATTTTTCTAATATCATTAATGATTTTTTTGTCAGTATTTCTATCTACAAGTGTAACCATAATCGTGTTTTTACTTTCGAGTAATTTTATCTTTTTTAAATAAAATTTAATTTCTTTTCTTGATAACTTATTTACAATTCTTAAAATCTTTTTATTATCTAGCTTATTATCCGTGTAGCTCGCTAAAGCAAGTTGCTTTATATTTTTCATTTTATTTTTTTAATAGCGTTTTGTAGTATTTTTTTCTGGTCTGTTTTACCTAGTTCGTTTTCAAGTGTTTTTTGAAGTAACTCCCTTGCTAATCTTATCGTATACTGTGATAATCTTTTTTCAGTTTCAAAGGTCTCTTTTTCAATCTGCTGCTTAGCGTCGTTAATGAGTCTTTCTGTTTCTGCTTTAGCATCTTCGTTAATATTTTTAGATAGCTCTAGCGCAGTATCTTTAGCATCGTCTATTATGCTTTTAGCGTCATCTTTGGCTTTGATTAAAATTTTTACTCTCTCTTCTTGAGCTCTATCCAAGTTTTTTTTAGCATCTTCTATCTGCACAAGACTTTTTTTTACACTCTCTTGTCTATCGTTAATTATTTTCAAGATAGGCTTGTACAAAAATCTTTTTAAAAGATAGAGTATGATTAAAAAATTTATAATTTGAGCAACCAGAATTACAGGATCAAACCCAAATTTTTCAAGAATTTCCATAATTTACTTTAAGAAAGCGAAAATCAATGAATAAATAGCTATAGCTTCAGCAAATGCCATAGCTAAAAGCATTGCAGGAAGAATCCTCCCGAAAGCCTCGGGATTTCTTCCTATAGCCTCCATTGCCTTCATTCCTATTAAGCCTATGGCGAGTGCAGCCATTTGGCCTCCAATTGCAATAATCAATCCCCCTGATACGCTAAAAGACATAATTAACGACTCACCTCCTTAGAACTCTCACTGTGTGGTGTTGTAAGTATGGTCATGAATGCCATCGTCAACATAGCAAAAACCAATGCTTGAACTAATCCAACGACAGTTTCAAGCATTAAGAAGGGAACAGGAAAAAGGAAAGCAAACAGCGCTGAAATGGTACCTAAAACTACCTCGCCGGCAAAAATATTTCCAAAAAGTCTAAACGAGAGAGAAATAACCTTTGTAAATTCTGATATGATCTCAAGAAAGCCTACGAATAGGAAAATTGGATTTAAAGATATAAACCTTCCCAAATACTCCTTTATCCCAAGCGTTGTTATGCTTAATCCATGCGTCGCAACTGCCGAGATTAATGCAAGACCAAGTGTTACGTTAAAATCGCTAGTTGCGGGTCTAAAAAAGGGAACCAAGTGATGATTTTCCCAAATTCCAAACGCTCCGATACCTGGAATTAGTCCTGTCCAATTTGCAAGAAGAATAAAAAGGAAGAAAGTAACAACGTAAGGAAATATTTTAGAGGCTCTTTCCTCTGCGACGGACTTTATAAGATCATAGAAGCCTTCAATTACAAGTTCAACTATATTTTGTAAAAAACCTGGAATCTTTGATATTTTTTTATTAACAACAATGATTAAGATTAGTAAAAGAAAATCGACCAGCAAAGTATCTAAAAGCGCGTTAGTAATGGCGAATTTGCCCAAAAAAAATATAGGTTCTGCAGCGAATGAAACCATACAATAATTTTATGGGTAAGTAAGCACAAAGTCAAGCGGAAAATGAGTTAAAAACGCTAATTTTCTCAACAATTATAACAGGTCTTTCGTTTTTTGAATCTATTTTTCCATGAATTAATACAACATTCTCCTTTGTAAGAACAGTTTTATAGGAATCAAAAATTTTGGGGAATATGACACATTCAACAATAGCTCCATTCTCATCTCCAAGTGTTATAAAAGCCATCTCTTTAGCACTTTTTTTAGTGAAAATTCTTCTAACTGTTTCTATAATTCCTCCAACAACCACATTTGAGCTCTCAGGTTCTTCCTCAAGGACGCTAATCTCATGAGTTATATCTTTTTTAATTTTAATTAAATTATCCGCTTGAGGGTGCGCAGTTAAGTAGAAGCCTAAAAATTCTTTTTCAAAAGAGAGTTTTTCGTTTGTGGAAAAATCTGCAATTTCACCGGATGAAGGCGAGGAAGTAAATGTTTCAAAAGCATTATCTTCTCCAAATAAGCTCTCCTGTCCATCACTTGCATTTTTTTTCTTTTTGTTCGCTTTTTCCACCAGCTCAGGATAAACCATAAGTAATTTTGCGCGGTTACCAAATTTATCCATAGAACCAGCTTTAATTAAACTTTCTATTGTTTTTTTATTGACCGTTGAAAGGTCAATTCTGCTGCAAAAATCTTCAAAATTTGTAAAAAGGTTTTTGTTTCTTTGTTCTATAATTTCTTTTATTGCAGCATCGCCTACGTTTTTTATTGCAGAAAGCCCGAATCTTATGCTGTTACCGCTCTCAATCGAAAAGTCTGATTCAGAGAGGTTAATATCCGGAACCCTAACTTCTACCTTTAAGCGCTTACACTCAGCAATTGCTTGGGCAATTTTTTCATTCTTAACAGGGCCTGTTGTGCCTCTTGACTCGGCAGTTAGCAGTGCCGTCATAAATTCTACGGGAAAGTTAGCTTTAAGATACGCAGTCCTAAAAGCAATTGTTGCATAACAGGCAGCGTGGGCTTTCCCAAATCCGTATCCGGCAAAGGGCTCAAACAACCTCCACAAAGACTCAGCCTTTTCTTTCTCCATTCCGTTTTTAATACAACCAGAAACGAAGTTATCGTGCTCCTTTTTCATTTCTGCTGGTATTTTTTTACCGACTGCTTTCCTTAACTTATCTGCTTCAAGCCATGAATAGCCTGCAACATTTATTGCTGTTAGAAGTAAATCGTCTTGGAAGGTAATTATCCCGTAAGACTCTTTTAAAACATCTTTTAGCCTGGAGTCAGGATAAGTAATTAATTTTGGATTGTTTTTTCTTCTTATAAATTCAGGGATGTTGGCCATTGGCCCAGGTCTATATAGAGCAACCATAGCTTGAAGGTCAAAGATTGTTGTAGGTTTTAAATCTTTAATGTATCTTCGCATCCCGGCGGATTCCAATTGAAAAATACCCGTAGTCTCCCCAGACGATAATAGGTCGTAAGTTTTTTTGTCGTCAAAAGAAATTTTAGAAAAATCTATTTCTAATTTTTTATTAGTGCTAATAAAAAAGAGAGCTTCCTGAATAATCGTTAAATTTCTCAAGCCCAAAAAGTCCATCTTTAAAAGTCCGACTCCGTTATAATCAGCTCCAATTGAATACATATCGTATTGGGTAATTATTTTTTCTCCATTGGTTTCACGCTGTAGCGGGCTGTATTCGGTTATATCTTTGTCGGCTATTACTACCCCTGCAGCATGAACTGAGGCGTGTCTTGCCACACCCTCAACTTTTCTTGCCAAAGTCAAAATTTTTCTTGTATCTTCTTCCATGTTATAAGCAATTGAAAGCTCAGGACTTTGCTCCAAAGCTTTATCTATTGTCATTGCATGTCCCTGCCAGCCAGGTGGAATCATTTTGGATATTCTGTCAGGAATTGAATATGGATACCCCAATACTCTTCCAATGTCTCGTACGGACCCTCTTGCTTCCATAGTTCCAAAGGTTATTATTTGCGCAACCTTATCGCGTCCATATTTTTGCCTAACGTACTCTATAACCTCATCTCTTCTGTTATCTGCAAAATCTAAATCTATATCCGGAGGCGAAGGACGCATGGGGTTGAGAAATCGTTCAAAGGGGAGTTTAAAAAACAGAGGGTCAATATCTGATATACCCAGCGCATATGATACTATAGAGCCCGCATTAGACCCTCGGCCTGGGCCAACTGTTATACCTTTATCTTTGGCCCAGTTTACAAAGTCAGCGACTATAAGAATATAAGTTTCGTATCCTTTTTTTAATATCACGGACAATTCGTACTGCGCTCTTTCTTTCATTTCTGCAGTAACTTTCCCGTATCTTCTTAGTAGGCCTTCGTCAACTTTTTCAACAATAAAGTCCTTTGTAGTTTTGCCTTCGGGAACCTCAAAATTTGGGAGTATCCATTTATCCATTGGTATTTCAACATTACACATCTGTTCAATTTTTATTGTATTTTCTAATGCTTCCGGGTTTTGTATGAATAGGCCGGTCATTTCATCTGGAGATTTAATGTAAAAATCTGGAGAATCTATCATTGTAAGTTTTCTACCTCTTGTATCTAACAGTGTTTGGGTTTGGATACACAAGAGTGCCTCTTGTGCTTGGGCGTCATCTGCTCTTATATAATGGTTGTCGTTTGTTGCAACCAATGGAATCCCTAACTCATCTGAAAGAGAAATTAATTTAGCATTAAGTATCTCTTGGTCAGGTATATTTGTATGTTTCTGAAGTTCCAAATAAAAATTATCTTCTCCAAATATTTCTTCAAGCTTTAGCGCTCTTTCTTTAGCAGTTTTATTCTCATTCTTCATCAAGGGTTCCGAAACAAAACCATTCAAACAAGCACTTAGACATATCAGTCCTTGGGAGTATTTCTTTAAGAGGTCTAGGTCAGTTCTTGGTCTGTAGTAGTATCCCTCTAAATTCGCAATTGATATTATTTTCATTAAATTTTTATATCCTATTAAATCTTTTGCCAAAAGTATTAAATGGTTTGCGTCTGCGTCAATCCCTGCTTCTTTATCCAATCTTGTACGTTTTGCTACATAGATTTCCGCACCAATTATCGGCTTTACCCCTTCGGCAATACATGCCTTATAAAATTGTATAGTCCCATACATGTTCCCATGATCTGTGATGGCAATTGCTTTCATGTTAAGCTCTTTAACTCTTTTTACCATCTCGGGAATTTTTGAGAGTCCGTCTAGAAGGGAATACTCACTGTGATTATGAAGGTGTACAAACTCAGCCATTTATTGCCTTCTTCCTTTCTTTTTTTTGTTCATACATTTCTCTGTCTGCTTGTTTTAGGGTTGCTTGAGGATTTATTAAGTCTACATCTTTAATTCCAGCCGACATTCCAAGTTTTAGCCCTCGATTAGAGAGTCTCTTACTGAACGGTATTTTTCTAATTCCTTCGACAATGCGCTCAATAACTAATTTTGCCCCCTCATCCGTTGTATCTGGAAGTAGCAATACAAATTCATCTCCCCCATATCTTCCTGCAATGTCTGTTGGTCTTATACTAGCTCCAATCACTTTTCCTATCTGTGCTAAAACTTCATTTCCGCTTTCGTGACCGAACATATCGTTTACTGATTTGAACCCATCCAAATCAGTAAAAATAAGTTTTAAATTACCTTTTTTCTCTCTGGATATTCTTGCTTCAACTTTTAGTATTTCTTCGAATGTCCTTAAGGTATTAAGGCCCGTTAGTGGATCTTTCTTATATTCTTCGATTATGGGGTCTGTCTCTTGTTTAAGGCTGTCAGCTGCAATAAAAGCTGCATTTCTTTTCAGTTTTTTCTGTTCTGGATCAGTTACGCCAAACAAAGCTCTTCTTACATGATTTCGAACAGCAGCATATCTTTTTCTTAGTTCTCCAAAACTTAACCTTTCTTGAGGAGTAGCGGCTTCTGCTTGACCCCTTGTTTTTTCTACTGCATCTATCGCCATGTTATTTTATTTTCGCGAGTAAACTCGCCTTAACTTTTGATGCATCAATTTTTTGTGGGAAATTATGCATCACTTGTCCCACTAAAAACATTATAGCGTTTTCTTTCCCCCTTTTGTAGTCCGAAACCGCGGTTTCGTTTTCTCTTAGGACTAATTCTATGGCTTTATCCAACTCTTTGTCATCGATGTCGGCAGTTGTTGTAGAGCTTTTGAACTGGTTAATTAATTGCTTAGTAAGATTTGGAACAAGGTTTTGGTCAATTTTCTCTTCTGGCTTATTAGCAAGGAAGTTTCCGAATTTACCCAATTGTTCTTTGGGTAGTATATTTTCTTTAATCACGGCCTCAAATACCTGGGTTCTGTACTTTGAAGCCGAAATAGACGCACCGGATGCATTTGATACCCCTAGACCTACGTAAAAATTAGCTTTTTCTTTAGGAGAATTTTTTCTAGCCTCCTCCAATAAATTCTTGACTTCAGTTTTCCAATTATTTCTTTGTTCATCAGTCCATCTAAATGGAGGAATATCTGGTTCTGGAAAATATCTGTAGTCAGATGCTTCTTCTTTTATTCTTTGAGAAACTGTTGATTGAGTTTTCTCGATAAAACCCCTTGTTTCCTGCACAGGCGTTTCTCCTTTATCTAGTATTTCCCTCTGTCTTGCTAACTCAAATTCAATTGCCCTTTCAACAAATTTAAATGAATTAATATTCTTTACTTCGACTTTATAACTGGGCCGTTTTTCTCCTTCTTTCCTCAAGGATATGTTTGGTTCAAGTCTCATTTCACCTTTCTCCATATCTGCGTTTGAAATTCCCAGATATCGAACTATTTGCTTAAGAGACTTTAGGTACTCTGTTACTTCGAAGGGATTTACAAAATCTGGTTCAGTTACTATTTCAACTAACGGAACCCCGGAGCGGTTAAAGTCAATGAGCGTTAAGTCACCTTCATGAATTAATTTTCCTGTATCCTCTTCCATATGAACTCTTCGAACATCTATTTTTTTCTCCTTGTTTTGGCTATTTGGTTCTTGCTTGATAAAAACTTCACCATCAACTGCAAAGGGTTGGTCGTATTGGCTTATTTGATAGCCTTTGGGTAAATCTGGATAAAAGTAGTTTTTTCGATCAAACCTAGAGAATGGAGGAATCTCGCAATTCAATGCGTACCCGAGCATTATGCACCATTCGATAGCTTTTTTATTTGGAACAGGAAGTGCACCTGGAAGCCCTAAACATACTGGGCATGTATGCGTATTTGGTTTTTTACCAAAGTAGTCTGCAGAGCATCTGCAAAACATCTTTGATTTTGTTTTCAGCTCTACGTGAACTTCTAAGCCGATAACAGGGGTATATTTCATAAATTTGGTCTTTTCTTCCTCCAGTTCTCATTTGCAGTTGCCATTTCATATTGATGTGCGACTTGTAAAACCAAGTCTTCTGCAAATTGACGGCCTATTATTTGCATGCCAATAGGTAGCATGCTTTTAGAGAATCCTATGGGAATATTTATTCCAGGCAATCCTGCGATAGATGAGGGTTCGACTAGTATGTCGGCTATTTCCCCAAACATTGCAGCATTTTCGCTAGCTCCTGCGTGAAGTGGAAGAGATGGGGAAGTTGGACCTAGTATCACATTAACTTTTTCAAATGCTTTTTCAAAGTCGTTTACTATTAAAGATCTTGCCTTAGCCGCTCTATTGTAATACTGGTTATAATATCCGGATGACAACGAATAGGTTCCGAGCACAATTCTTCTTTTTGCTTCCTCACCGAACAATTTTCTGTCCTTTCCAAAGCGTACTCCATCGTAACGGGCAAGATTTGAAGATACCTCACTCCTTTGAATTATTGTATAGACAGAAGTGGCATATTTTGGTTTGACTAGATTAATTTTTACAATCTTCGCACCCATTTTTTCGAGTTTTTCAATTGAGAGCCGAACAGCCGACTCAACTTCCTTGTCAATTCCATCAATAAAGTACTCGTCTGATATCCCTATCTTGAGATTTTTTATTTTGTTATCTACTACAGGCAATGTATAATCCCCTACCGGTGGTAGGGAAGTAGTAGCATCAAATTCATCAGTTCCTGCTAAGACCCGTAGCAATAAAGCAGAATCCTCAACTGTTTTTGTAATCGGCCCTGGGGAGTCCAACGAAGATGCCATTGCAATAACACCATACCTTGAAACTCTTCCATAGGTTGGCTTAAGTCCAACAACTCCGCACCATGATGCAGGCTGTCTTATAGAACCGGCTGTCTCGCTTCCAATAGCTGCTATCGCCTCGTCGGCAGCCACAGCCGCAGCAGAGCCCCCGGAAGAACCTCCGGGCAAATGTTTTGTATTCCAAGGGTTTTTTGTTGAACCGTAATCGGAAGTTTCAGTAGACGAACCATGTGCCCATGCATCCATATTTGTTTTGCCAATTAGCACAGCTCCTGCGTCTTTCAGTTTCTTAACAACAGTTGCATCATACGGAGGGATATAATCGTCCAAAACTTTACTAGAAGCAGTAGTTCTAATACCCATAGTAGAGAAATTATCTTTCACCGCAATAGGTATTCCTAAAAGAGGCAAATCTTGATTACTGGAAAGAAGTTTATCTGCTTTTCTAGCTGCAGAGACTACATCATCGTAAGTTGGTGCAATTGGTTTTATAAATGCATTTATTTTTTTATCAACTTTTTCTATCTGAGCTAAACAGGCCTCGGTAAGGTCAAATGAGCTAAATTCTCTTTTTATTAATCCCTCTTTTGCTTGCTTAATGGTCAACGAGTTTAATTCAGTCATTATTAAGAACTCCTTTAACTTTAAATAATCCATTTTGAGTAGCCTTAGCGTTTTTTAAAGCTTCATCTTGGGATAGCGATGGAGAGGGTTCATCTTCTCTCGAGATATTTTCAAGGCCAGTTATTTGAGAGCTTGGTTCAAGTTGGCTTACAAGATTGTCTAAGTCTTTGAGGTTATTAATATAAGCAAGGGTTTCGTCTAGCTGTTGAGAAAGTTTAACCCCTTCATCTTGCGTTATATCCAAAGCAGCTAATTCAGCTATGTGTTTGATACGTGTCTTGTCGTCCGAGAAATATGTAACGCTTGCGGAACTGATTTCAGATCTTGCTGTTGTACCAGTTGAGCTAATAATTAGGTCCTTAGACTTAGAGATTTCATGTTTTTTGACCATGTATTAATTTGAAGGCTTATCAACAAAGAACGAGGCGGATGCCAAGTCCTTACCATTTACCTTAACAGCAATCTTATGCTCCCCATAGTTACTTAATTTAACTGAGTTCAATTGGTAAATAATGTTAAAGTTCCTTTTCCTATCGTTATATTTTGGCAAACTTACTTTTAAGGTAGGTATCTTATTCTCAACGATTGAATTCCCCTTACTATCTAAGATGTCCAAATCAACATTGGCTGATTGGATATCTTTATCGTCAACCATAACACTTCCTACTAGATAAAGAGTTTGATGCAATGCTGGGACAGATTGCGCGTAAATTGTTTCAAAAACACCGTTAATCATTAATTTTCCATCCCTATCGGTACTTGCGTAATCTGCTAGGAGGAAAAAGTTTTTATCAAATTTACTCATAAAAGTATTATATCATTATTATAAATTTACTCCGAGTCTTTTAGCAATTGCGATTCTGGCTTTTTCTTCCAAAGATTCGTCTAAGGGTTTTAACTCGATTTTAGAATTATATTTCCTTTCCAAGGCTTTTGTTATTAAATAATCTGCAAATTCAGGATTTTTAGGTAGAATAGGTCCATGAGCATATGTTCCAAAACTTTCTTTATAAATAGCGCCTTCAGTTTTATCCTCACCATTGTTTCCGAAACCAACAATTACCTCACCAAAAGGCTGAATGTTTTTCCCAAGATATGTTCTACCTCCATGATTTTCAAAGCCTACAACTGGTAGAGTTAATCCTTTCACCTTAGGTTTAAAAATCATGTTCCCAATTAGTCTTTCAGATTTCCCCCCCGGGTTTTCGGTATATAAATCAAATATTCCAATCCCATCAACAATTGTCCCATCGGATTCTTTATAATAATTGCCTAAAAACTGAAATCCGCCACAAACATATAAGCCCGGTGTTCCATCATCTATTTTGTTTTTAAGATATTTTTTAACTCTTTTTAGGTCGTTATTAACTATTGTTTGTTGTCTATCCTGGGCTCCTCCCATCAACAATAAGTCACAATCATCAAGCTGTTTATAGTCAAAATCAGGGTTAAGCATTTTAACTTCAGCCCTAACATCTCTCCACTGACATCTTTTAACCAAAGCAACGATATTACCTATATCCCCGTAAATATTCATGAGTTCCGGATATAGCCATCCAATAATTAAGGTTTTAATTTTCATAGTAATTTTCTTCCTAGTAAGATTTTTCTTACATCAAGCATTGCAGAGTAGTTTGGTAAAACATAAAGTTTTTCATCGCTATCCAGATTATCGACCATTGAATTAATTGCATTTTCCAGATTTTCTTCCGAATGGAAAAAAATTCCTGCATATTTTAGTCTTAGCGCCATATCATAGGTTCTATCCCCCGAGACCATAATATTTATATCTGAATCTAAAATTCTTTCAATTCCTATATCCCAGATCCAGGAAACGTCAAGTCCGTCTGGGATTCTGTCATTTAAAACAATTAAAATATTTTCTGCCCTAAGATCCATTATAGTTGCCAATGATTCGTTAAAACTGGTTGGATTTTTCGCAAGAAATAAATTAATTGCTTTCCCTTTATAGCTTATTTTTTCTTGTCTGCCAAAGGCAGGCTTGAATTTTTTTAATCCCTCGACTATTTGGTCATTATTAAATCTCAATTTATTTAAAAGAAGGTTTGCCGCAATAGTATTGTATTTATTATAAATTCCATCGAGTGGATAAAAAGAGGCTCTTATGATAGTTGGCTTTGGTCTTTCAAATTGGCAGTTACCACATCTCCATATTCCCAAGTGAGAGAAATAAACTTTTTCAAAAGTAAGTCTTGTTGAACATTTTGGGCAAAAGATAGAATCAGCACCGTGTTTTAACCTTTTAAGGTTTTCTTTTCCATCCAGCCCAAAATAAAACTTATTCTTCCTGTTTTCTCCTAAGTAAGTGATTAACGGATCGTCTGCGTTAAGAATTAAAGTTATTGAGTCGTGTTTATCGATGGAATTCTTCCATCTTTTTGCAATTGAGTCTAATTCTCCATATCTATCTAGTTGGTCTCTAAAAAGATTTAAACAGATTAAATAATCTGGATTGACATTTTCAAGGATCTGGGGTAAAGCAAACTCGTCTGATTCAAAAATTAGATAATCTTTATCAATTCTACCGAAAAGGGTTGAGTTTTGAATTAGCTCAGACGCTAATCCGTTAAGCAAGTTTGCGCCTGCAACATTATGCGCATAGGTCTTCTGACTCGCTTTTAATACTGATGCGATTAATTTACCAGTCGTTGTCTTGCCATTGGTTCCAGCAACTACAATTTTTATAGCCTTTGATTTTGACAGTATATTTCTGCAAAAATTTTGGTTTAGCTTTAAGGCAATGTGACCAGGCCAGGTCGATCCCGAGCCTAAATTGAAGGTTCTACTGAACAATATTATTGTTTTACCAATAAGAATAGAGAGAAAGTCCATAATGACCTACATTGAGCGCAAAATCTTTATCCTTTCCTCAAGAGGCGGATGTGTATTGAAAAGCCCGGTGAAAAAATTTTTTACTTTTTTATTATCAAATGGATTCTCAATAAACAAATGGGCAGTTGCGTTGCTTGCAACCCTTGGGGCCGTATGGTCCTTGGCAAGCTTTTCCAATGCCTGTGCCAAGCCCTCCGGGTATCTTGTTAAAAGCACACCTGAAGCATCAGCTAAAAACTCTCTTTTTCGTGAAACTGCAAGTTGAATTAACGTAGCTGCAATTGGAGATAGAATGGCAAAAATTATTGCGAGTACCAAAAATATCTGGCTTCCTCTGTTATCCCTGTCTCCTGAAAAAAAAGTCATTCTAATAAAGATATCTGAAAGTATTGCAACAAAACCAACAAGAATCGCCACTATTCCCATAAGCCTAATATCAAAATTTTTGATATGGGAAAGCTCATGGGCTATTACGCCTTCAAGCTCGGCCTCACTCATAATTGAAAGCAAGCCGGTTGTTGCACAAACTACAGCATGCTTAGGGTCTCTTCCGGTTGCGAAGGCATTAGGGGATGGGTCATCCATTATATATACATTCGGCATTGGCAGGCCAGATGCAATCGATAAGTTTTCAACTATTCGAAAATACTGTGGATAGTCTTGTTTTTTTATTTGCTTTGCGCCTGTTGTAGCTAGTACTAATTTATCGGAATAATAATAACTTCCTATACTCATTAATCCTGCTAAAACTAGTGCTAAGCCAGACATTCCAAGAGCGCTAAAACCAAGAGCTTTTGAAAATACATAAACCAAAGTTGAGACAACCAAAACAAACAATATCATAACTAACCAGGTTTTGGTTTTGTTGGAAGAAATAGCCGAATAAATGTTCATAACTAAAACTTAACCTTAACTTCTTTTTTCTCTTGCTCTGTAGCAGCGAAGAATTCTTCTTCTTTAAAGTTAAATAAGTTAGCAATTATCATGTTTGGGAAAACTCTTAGCTTAGTGTTGTAATCCAAAACGTTTGAATTATAAAATTGCCTTGCATATGCAATCTTGTTTTCTGTATCTGAAACCTCTTCTTGGAGTTCCAAAAAATTCTGGCTCGCCTTTAAGTCAGGATAAGCTTCAGCGACTGCGAAAATGGACTTTAAAGTATCCGAAAGCATGTTATTTGCTTCTGCTTTATCATGTGGGGTTTTGGCTGATACCAAGTTGGCCCTCTCCTTAGTTACTTTTTCAAAAAGTTCTTTCTCGTGTTTTGCATAACCTTTAACTGCTTCAACAAGGTTAGGAATTAAATCTGCTCTTCTTTTGAGTTGGACATCTATTTGGGAAAAGGCTTCAGAAATCCTTATCTTTGCAACAATTATACTGTTATACAGCCACCAAACAAAACCTGCTAAAACAACTGCCGTTATCAATATTATCCAAATATTCATTCTCTCACCTCCTTATTTTTTAAACCAATCTTCTATCTGATTATACGACATCGTGTTTATAATGTCACTGCTCTTACCCCACCCGCGTCTTGCTACAAATACTCCATACTTTTGTAAATCCATTTGACTTGCTGCATGACTGTCACTATCAATCACAAGTTTTACCCCTCGTTGAACCGCTCGTTTAACTAATGCGTCAGATAAGTCAAGTCTTTGTGGCTGGCTGTTTATTTCAAGTGCAATGTTTTTTTCCTTGCAAAAACTGAATATTTTCTCAAAGTCCAAATCATAACCGCTCCTATTATTTAACAGCCTTCCAGTGGGATGACCAAGAATTTTGACTTTCTTATGCGATAATCCCTTTAGTACTCTTTCTGTCATTGCATCTCTAGTCATATTAAAAACGCTATGAATCGAGACTATTACAGCATCAAGTAACTCTAATGACTTATCATCAACTGCTAAGTCACCATTAGGCAAAATGTCAATTTCGAGCATTTTAAATATTCGAACACCAATTTTATTAGATTTAAGTTGTTCGATATATTTATCTCTTTTAGTAAGTATTTTGAAGATTTGGTCATTGGTATGTTTTGAAATACTCGGATTATGTTCCGAAAATCCCAGATATTCATATCCTAGTGACTTTGCTCTTTTTAACATATCCTCCATTGTGTCTTTCCCTAAATCGTGGCTTGGCTCAATAGGGAAATTTGAATGTATATGAAAGTCGCCTTTTATCTCATCAAGCTCTAAGAGCTTCGGAAGTTTGTTTGCAATTGAAAGTTCTATCTCCCCATTGTCCTCCCTCATTTCAGGTGGAATCCATTGCATTCCAAGCGCTTTATAAAATTCTTCCTCACTTGAATATTTTTGTAGTCTTTTATCTTTTGTTTTTAACTTCTTTATTCCATACTCTGATAAGGATAAGCCCTTGCTTAGCGCATACTCACGTAAATGAACGTTGTGGTTTTTGCTGCCCGTAAAATGCTGCAAAAGTGAACCAAAAGCGTCTTTTGGCTGAATTAATAAGTCAATTTGCTTTCCGCCAGAGACCAAAATTGAGGAGGAAACATCACCTTTTTCTATTACTCGTTCTTTAAATGGATAATTTACAAAATGATCAATTACTGCTTTAGGATTTGAGGTTGAGACCGCAAAATCTATGTCTCCAATAGTTGAAGTTCTTCTTCTAAGGCTTCCTAAGGCCTCAACTCTTTCAACGTTCTTTGTTTTAAGTAAATAGTTTTTAATCTTCTCCGCAATTTCAAAGGCATATGGCAACACCATTCTTGACGTCTTTCCCTTTCCAGCTCTAAATTCATCAATTGCTCTGAGTATATCTTTTTCACTCTTTTCGCCAAAGCCCTCAAGATGTGCTATTTTACCTCGTTTTGCAATTTTTTCGAGCTGGTCTATCACAGTTTTCTCGTTATTCAACTTAAATTCCATTACAAGCCTAAAAGCTTTTTTAGGTCCGAAGGTGGGAATATCGGTTAACACAAAAACTGATTTAGGGATTCCATTTAAGACCCAATCAAAATGTTTAACTTTGCCCTTTTTAAACAGTTCTTCTAAGTGAGATTTAATAGTGGGACCCACTCCGGGTAAAAGTTCCAGTGAGTCTTCTTTAATGTATTCAGACAATTCACCGTTTAAATTAGCAATGGACTCAGACGCTTTTTGATACGCAATAATTTGGAATCTGAATTTTTTCTCGTTTTTTATGGTATAAGCAGTTGCAATATTTTGAAGAAGTTTTGCTACTTCTATGTTGCTCATACAATCGAAATCTTATCACACAGATTGATAATTCGACAAGCTCATTATCAAGCTTAAGCCTGTAGGATGGATTGACGTAAGTTCAATTACTGATATAATAGACTCCACGGGCTCGTAGTGAAGAGGCCTATCACGCCTCCCTGTCACGGAGGAGATCACCGGTTCGAATCCGGCCGAGCCCGCAACTGCCCCATATCTTTCTGTCCGAAAGGAGGGAATAAATGGCAAAATCAAATAACAACTTCTTATCGCAAATTAAGTGGGGAGAATCCTACACAAGTCTTATCTTAGGAGTAGTCGTAGTGCTTGTTGCCGTTGCTTTGCTTTTTTTAATTTTTAAAAACAGTACAAATCAAAAGAAAGAAACAGGTTCTGCTTCAACAAATGAAGAAAAAACTTATACCGTAAAAGAAGGAGATGATTTGTGGCACATATCAGAAGGATTATACGGCTCCGGATATAACTGGCAAGATTTAGCAAAAGCAAATAAAATCTCTAACCCAAACATAATAGTGCCTGGCACTAAATTATCGGTTCCAAAAGTTGAAGTTAAAGAAAGAACCATTACAGAGGCAGTAAGAGATAATACAATTACCGGCAACTCCTATAGCGTGATTGAAGGAGATAATCTTTGGAGCATATCTATCAGAGCTTATGGGGATGGATATAAATGGCCGGAGGTTGCAAAAGCTAATAACTTACAGAATCCTGATAGGATATATGTTGGGATAGTGCTAAAGCTTCCTAGGTAGAGTATTTTTTTGTATAATTGTTTTGTCACTAGCGGGATTGGTTCAGTGGCAGAATATTTCCTTCCCAAGGAAGAGACGCGAGTCCGATTCTCGTATCCCGCTCAGAGTAATGGGAAACAATTGTTGACGATCGTTTTATCTTTTGATATAGTAAATTGTGCCCGGCAGAATTAGCACTAAATACATTTTTGTTTCAGGTGGCGTAATATCAGGGATAGGAAAAGGTACCACCGCGTCCTCTATCGCACTGCTTTTGAAATCCTCTGGTTACAAAGTTTCGCCCATAAAATTTGAAAACTATTTAAACGTTGACGCGGGAACTATTAACCCCATAGAACACGGTGACCCTTTTTTGTGCGAAGACGGAACCGAAGGAGATATGGATCTAGGTAGTTATGAGAAATATCTTGATGAAAACATGAGCGCCGATAACTTTGTAACAATGGGAAGAATATATAAAACTGTAATAGATAAAGAAAGAAGATTTGAGTATAACGGCGAGGATGTTGAGGCTATTCCAAATATAACAGATGAGATTTTAAGAAGGTTAAGTGTCTTAGAACAAAAAGATAAACCCGATATTATAATCATAGAGCTTGGAGGAACAGCAGGCGAATATCAAAACGTACTTTTCTATGAAGCCTCTAGAATGCTAACGCTTAAAAAGCCCAAAGATGTTATACATATTCATGTAAGTTATGTTCCTACTCCGGGGCATCTTGGAGAGCCTAAAACTAAGCCCACCCAGTTGTCCGTTAGAACCCTAAACACAATGGGTATACAGCCCGATTTCCTTGTTACAAGGGGAGAGAAGTATTTAGATCAACGAAGAAAGGATAGGCTCGCTTTATTTTGCAATATGCACAAAGAAGATGTTATATCCAGTCCCGATCTTGATTCTGTTTATGAGATTCCATTTGTTCTGCATTTGCAGAATTTGGATATTCGAATACAAAAAAGATTAGGACTTATAGTAAGACAACCAAAGTTAAAATTATGGAAAGAGTTTGTTAAGAGTACGAAAAAATTCAGTAAAAATATAAAAATTGCCATTGTAGGAAAGTATTTTGCTGCTGGTGATTATCAGCTAAAAGACTCGTACGCAGCGTTATTTGATGCAATTGATCATGCTAGCTATAAGCTTGGTGTAAAACCTGAAACCGAATGGATAGACGCAGAAAGAATAGAGAAACATGGAACCAAGGCTGTATTTAACGAGATTGGAACAATAAATGGAATTATAGTTCCCATCGGCTGGGGAGAGCGAGGTGCGGAAGGCATGATTAGTACCGCTGGTTATGCACGGGATAATAAAATTCCCTACCTTGGCCTTTGTTACGGAATGCAACTTGCATCAATTTCCTTTGCGAGAGATATCTTAGGTATAAAAGATGCAAACTCCCAAGAAAATAGTAAAACAAAAAATCCAATCATCTGTTTTATCCCAACCCAGCAAGATATTATAAGAAAAAAGGAGTACGGAGGGACTATGAGGCTTGGGGGCTGGAATGCTATTGTTAAAAAAGGGACTGTAGCCTACGAAATCTATGACAAATATAATGGTTTTATAAATAAATCTAAAGGTTTAACCAGCGAAAGACATAGACACAGATATGAGTTTAATAATAAGTATGCTAAAGATTTTGAAAGAAACGGTATGGTGATTTCGGCAAGAAGTGTGAAAGAAAACTTAGTTGAAATAATTGAGCTTCCTAAAAAAACACACCCTTTTTATCTCGGTACTCAAGGGCATCCTGAATATAAAAGCAGACCCTTAAAACCACATCCGATTTTTCTTGAATTTATAGCTGCGTGTTCTTCTTGAGCTTATTTTGTAACTATTGTATAATTAGCGCATGAATAGAGAGCTAAATTTTAAAGTGGGGGACATAATTAAAGTTCACCAGAGAATTTCCGAAGGGGATAAAACAAGAATTCAGATTTTTGAAGGCGCTGTTTTATCAATTCGCGGAAGAGGCGAAAACAAAATGTTTACCGTTAGAAAATTGGTTGGAGACATTGCAGTCGAGCGAATATTTCCTCTTAATTCTCCAAATATTGAAAAGATTTTAATTAAAGGACAGATTAAGCAAAAAGTTACAAGATCAAAATTATACTTTTTAAGGCATTCCCTGCAATAGATGTATATTCCCAATCCAACTGCCAGGCTTGGAGAAAAATTGGCTGCTGAATACCTCGAGAAACAAGGGTATAAAATAATTGAGAGAAATTTCCGCAAAGGTTGGGGAGAAATAGATATTATCGCGCTTGATGACAAAACCCTTGTTTTTGTAGAGGTAAAAACTAAAACTTCTAATAAATTTGGTACGCCATTTGAAGCAATGACTCCTTTCAAAATAAAAGCCCTAGAAAGAACTGCAATGTTTTATAAAAAACTTCATCCTGAGCTGCCGGAAGCACTACGAATAGATGCGGTAGGCGTTGTATTAAGTAAAGACAAAAATGCTAAAATAGATTTAATCAAAAACATTTATGGATAACTATGATTAAAATTGGTGGGGTGTATAAACATTTTAAAGGACATATTGTTAAGGTAATTGCCTTGGGAAGACATTCTGAAACTCGCGAGTGGTATGTGGTATATGAAAAGACTGATGATGGCGATGGATACAAAAAGGGTGACGTTTGGATAAGAACAAAAGAAATGTTTTTGGAAATTGTCGAACGTGATGGCAAAAAGTTTCCTCGTTTTGAGCTTATTTCTTCAGAAACTTGATTTGATCGCGCAAGATTGCTGCGGTTTCAAAGTCCAACTCTTTTGCAGCGTTTCGCATCTCAATAGATAATCTTTTTATTAACTTTTCTTTTTCATCGGGAAGCAATACTTCTTTCTTTTGCAAAGTTAAAAGGTAATTTGCTTGTTTTTCATCATCTATTGTTTCTTCAACCAATTTTGCCCTTATTGCTTTTTCAATAGATTTAGGGGTAATTTTATGCTTTTTATTATATTCAAGCTGGATATCTCTTCTTCTACCAACTTCTTTGATAGCCTCGCGCATAGAACCAGTAATTTCATCTGCATACATAATTACTAGGCTGTCTACGTTTCTTGCTGCTCTCCCCATTGTTTGGATTAAAGAAGTCTTACTTCTCAAAAAACCTTCTTTATCCGCGTCCAAGATTGCAACCAAAGCGACTTCCGGAAGATCCAAGCCTTCTCTTAGCAGGTTAATTCCGACTAGCACATCATATTCACCACCTCTTAGTCTGTCTAAAACATCTTGCCGTTGTAGGGTCTCAATATCTGCATGGAGATAGGATACCTTAATATCTCTTTCCTGAAGGTATGATGAAAGATCTTCAGCCATCCTTTTAGTTAGAGTTGTAACTAAAACTCGCTGTTTACTGGATATTCTTTTCTCAATCTCCTTAATTAAGTCTTCAATCTGTCCTTTTGTTTTTTTTACGACTACTTCTGGATCTACAAGTCCCGTCGGCCTAATTAACTGTTCAGTGACATCACCACTTCCTTTAGCTAAGGAGATTTCGTAGTCATTTGGAGTAGCGCTTACATAAACTGCTTCATTTATTCTTCTTGCAAATTCCTCATACCTTAAAGGCCTGTTGTCTAATGCAGAAGGCAGCCTGAATCCGTAATCGATTAAAGTTTCTTTTCTTGCCCTATCTCCGTTGTACATTCCTCTAAGCTGGGGAAGTGTCATGTGCGATTCATCAATTATGGTAAGAAAGTCATCACTACATGCACTCATATAATCAAGTAGCGTAAATGGTGGCTCTCCCGGTTTTCTTCCATCAAAATATCTTGAGTAATTTTCGATTCCATTTACGTAACCAAGCTCCTGTATCATGTCTAAGTCAAAATTAGTTCGTTGCTCAATTCTTTGTGCTTCCAAAAGCTTTTCTTTGCTTCTGAAAAACTTAACTCTTTCCTGCATCTCGGCTCGAATCTTAGGAAAAACATCTCTATAAACACTGGGGTCAGTCATATAATGTTTTGCGGGGTAAATTACATATTTTTCAAGCTTTCGGATAATGTCACCAGTTAAGGGGCTAAACTCATATAATTTTTTAAGAATCGAATTTTTCATCTCAATTCGCAATGCTTGATCCGAGTATGCCGGAAACAGATCTATATCTTCTCCTCTTACCCTAAAAGTTCCTCTTTTAAAACCGTAGTCATTTCTTTCATATTGAAGGTCAGTTAGCTTCGATAAAACATCATTTTGGTCAATCATTGTACCAGCAGATAAATCCATTACAAATTTTCCATATTCTGTAGGGGATCCAAGATTATATATGCATGAGACAGATGCAACAACTATTACGTCTTTACGTGTAAGTAAATTTGCAGTCGCGGAAAGTCTTAACTTATCTATTTCCTCATTAATTTCTACCTCTTTTTCAATATAGGTATCGCTCTGTGGAACATATGCTTCGGGCTGATAAAAATCATAGTATGAGACAAAATAGGAGACAGCATTATCTGGAAAAAAATCCCTAAATTCTTGATATAGCTGTCCTGCAAGTGTTTTATTATGAGAAACAACAAGCGTTGGCCTTTGAATGTTTTGAATAACATTAGCCATGGTAAAAGTTTTACCGCTTCCTGTAACACCTAAGAGTACTTGATGTTTAGCGCTTTTTTGAAGCCCGTGAGAGATTTTTTTAATGGCATCTGGTTGATCTCCCGTTGGCTTAAAGCCGGATTTTAATTTAAATTCCATAAAACACTTTATTTTAACACAGTTTGACTGTATTTGACTTCTTGACAAAGTTCTACTTTTTTTCGTATATTTTATTCATATGCCAGGAGTCCTATACAGAAAAGAAAGAGAAGTATTAGAGTTTCTTGCCCAATTCCAGAGGCAATATGGATATTCACCTACGCTGTCTGAAATTGCCCAAGGAACAGGACACAGAAGCAATTCTACTGTACATACTTTGATACGCTCCTTGGTTGAGAAGGGATACGTACAAAAAGTAGATGGAAATACCAGGGTTTTAAAGATAGTTGATGAGAAAGTTCAATTTTCCCTATTAGGAAGCAAGCCAGCAATAGAGCTTCCACTAATGGGTTTTATTGCAGCCGGTGCGCCTCTTGAGCCCTACACAGATCCCAATGCTACATTTTATGTATCAGCATCGCTTCTTTCAGGCAAAAATACCGCGTATGTTTTACAAGTCAAGGGAAGATCCATGATTGAAGAAGGTATTTTGGAAGGTGATTTTGTTGTAATAGAAAAAGTCAGTGAAGCTATTAACGGAGATATAGTTGTTGCAATAGTAGATGATAATCTGGCTACTCTCAAAAAATTTTACAAAGAGGATGGTAGAGTAGTCCTGCGACCGGCAAACTCTGAAATGGCTCCAATTTATCCTACAAAATTAACCATTCAAGGGAAGGTTGTAGGCCTAGTACGTAGATTCGATTAACTCCTAAGTTTAATAATCTTTAGCTTGTGATTGATGTACCAAATTCCCCCGAGAACTAAAACAACGGCGATTACTATTTCAAATTTCCTAAAATAGGGTTCTAAAACGTGCCATTCTTTGCCAAAAGTAACACCCACATAGGTTAAAAAAGCGGACCATATAAACGATCCTAAAAATGTTAGAATAGAAAATTTCCAAATGTTCATTTCCGCTAGTCCCGCAGGAAGAGAAATGAATGTACGGATTGCGGGAATAATTCTTGAGAAAAACGCAACAAAATCCCCATACTTATTAAGCCACTTTACGCTGCGCAAATATTCGTGCTCTGTTATAAGAAAAAACTTTCCGTATTTCTTAACTAGCTTTAGAATAACGTGTTCTTCTAAATAGAACCCAATTCCATAAGCAATTAATGAGCCGACCAAATTTGCAAAAGCACCTACTAAAACCACTAGCCAGAAATCGAGCTTTCCTTGACTAACCAAAAATCCTGCGAATGGCATTGTAACTTCGGATGGAATAGGTATTAGCGCTGACTCAAGTGTCATTAAAATAAAAATTCCCAAGTAGCCTGTGGTTTCAATTGTCTGTATAATAGTGGCTGTTAGTGTATGAAGGATGGTTTCAATCATAATAAAGTGGGCACGTTATTTATTGTAGCAACACCTATCGGAAATTTACAAGATATAACATTTAGGGCTTTAAAAACTCTTGAGAGTGTCGACTTTATTGCAGCCGAAGACACTAGGATAACTTCAATTTTACTTAAGAAATACTTTCCTGAAAACTATAAGCAAATGAATTTAAAGTTATTCCCGTTTTTTGAAAAAAACGAACAGCTTAAGGCAGAACAAATATTAAATATACTAAAAAACGGTAAAAACGTTGCTTTGGTATCTGACGCAGGAACACCAACTGTTTCGGATCCAGGGTTTAAGCTAGTTAGGGAATGTAAGGCCCAAGGGATTGATGTAGTTTCAATCCCTGGCCCAACAGGCGTGATATCAGCCTTAGTCTCGAGCGGTTTGCCAACTGATAAGTTTACATTTTTGGGTTTCCCCCCTTTAAAACCCGGGCATAGGCTCGAATTGTTCAAAAAGGTACAAGAAAGCCATAAATATGTAGAGGCGACGATCATTTTCTATGAATCGCCGCATAAGATTTTAAAAACGTTGCAGGATCTGAAAAGTGTTTTTGGAAATATTCAAATTGTCGTAGCAAGAGAACTAACAAAGATACATGAAAAGGTAGAAAGGGGTAGTATTCAGCAATTTATAGATTCTTATTCTAAAAAGGGCGTAAGAGGGGAATTAACTGTGCTTTTTAGCCTAAAGTGAAGCGAGTTGAGATTCAATTGACAAGAGCCTATTATACTTAGAAACTCTTTCTCCCCGCACAGGAGCCCCAAATTTTACATAGTCAGCTCCTACGGCAACGGCAAAATCAGCTATAAAATCATCTGTTGTTTCTCCGCTTCGGTGTGATACTGCAATTTTTAATCCAGCTTGTTTTGCCATTTCCGCAACCGCAATAGATTCAATTACAGTCCCTATTTGATTTGGCTTTACAATAATTCCCCCAACTGCGCTCTTTTGCAGCGCTTCCTGAAGCCTAAAAGGGTTGGAGGATATTAAATCATCTCCGACAATCAACGTAACCTTGGATAGCGTAGTATATAACTCTTGCCAACCATTCCAATCGTCCTCTGCCATACCATCTTCCAAATACAAAAGATGATATTGAGAGTTAAGCATTGTATAAAAATCTATCAACTCCCTTGAGGTAAGTCCAGTTGCTTTATCTTTAATGCGGTAATTTCCTTCGTTATAAAAATCATTTGAAGCTGGGTCAAGGCCAATAAAAATATCAAATCCAAGCCTTAAATTGATAGCTTCGATTGCCTGCTTAATTAAAAGAAGTCCGTCTTGATTTGAACCAAGCTTTGGTGAAAATCCTCCCTCAAGACCAGTTAGGGTAGATAAATTATTTGTTTGCAAAACTTTTTTAAGCGAGGTGTAAACATTTGTTCCTAACATTAAATCTTCGGAATATGTTTTAGAAGATGCTGGTATAACTAAAAATTCCTGGAAATCTATGTTTCCGTCGCCATGTTTTCCGCCGTTTAAGATATTGAAAGATGGGGTAGGGATTCTTAAAGAAGCTTCTTTTTTTGTAAACTCTCTTAAATAAAGAAACGTTGGGAGGACAGCGCTTTTAGCAGCCGCTTTTGCAACGGCGATTGATACTGCAAGAATTGCATTTGCTCCCAGTCTTTGTTTATTTGGAGTACCATCAAGCTCAATCATTTTCTTGTCCACTGCGGAAATATTACTTGCTTCCATTCCAGAAATCGCTGGAAATAATTGTTTTGTTATATTATTTACTGCAGTAAGAACTCCTAAACCGTTATACCTTTTCTCATCATTATCTCGTAGTTCTAGCGCTTCGTATTTTCCTATGGATGTACCACTTGGTACAGAAGAAATTCCAATTGCTCCATCTGAAAGTATCACAGTTGCTTCAATAGTAGGTTCTCCTTTTGAATTTAAAATTTCTCTAGCCGAAATATTTTTAATTTTGGCCATTTCTTAATACCTCTTTCTCAAGCTGTAATATTAACTTTCTTGTGGAATCAATAACATCAGGAGATACAGAAACACTTGTAATGCCTAATTTTATTAATCTTTTAACAAGTTCTGAATAAGATGATACCGCTTGCCCGCAAATAGATGATGTAATGCCTCTTTTATGAGCAGTTCGTACAACGTGTTCAAACGCCCATAAAACTGCCGGGTTCATCTCATTAAATTCATGAGCCAATTCCGAATTGTCTCTATCGGTTCCTAGAATTAACATGGTCAAGTCGTTTGAGCCAATAGAAACGCCATCTATTCCAACGTCGATAAACCTATCAAGCATTATTACATTCGAAGGAATTTCAACCATCATCCAAAGTTTAAAGTTGTGAGATCGCTTAAGCCCTGTGTTATCAATTATTTTTTTAACTTTTATCATCTCCTCAACTGTTCTTACAAATGGTAGCATTACCCACAAATTGGTAAATCCCTTTTCTCTAACTTTCTTTATCGCTTTTAACTCTAGCTCAAACACTTCTTTATCTTGAATATATCTATAAACTCCCCTAAACCCAAGCATTGGGTTTTCTTCGATTGGCTCATAATCTCTTCCGCCTACAAGATTTCGGTATTCATTTGTTTTAAAATCCGAAGTCCTATAAACAACTGGCCTTGTGTCAAATGCTTGACAAAATTTGGTAAGCCCTTCCGATAACTTTTCTACAAATAAATGTGATTTTCCGTCCTTTATCATTTTCTTTGGATGAGTACCAATTTCTGCCATCATAAATTCTGCTCGAAGTAAGCCAACGCCATCAACATTTAAATTTGAGATTCTATCAACAGCCTCAGGCTCTGCCAGGTTTACATAAACTTTTGTTGCAGTTTTAATTTGAGTAAACTCAGTTATGTCTTTGTGTTGTTGAGTAAATCCACCTCTAAATATTTCCCCACTGCCTCCGTTAACTGTGATTATTTTTTCATGCCTTAGAAGAGAAGTAGCATTCTCAGCGCCAACGACTGCTGGGATTCCTAGCTCTCTTGATACAATAGCCGCATGCGATGTCCTTCCTCCCGAGTCGGTTACTATTGCGCTTGCTCGCTTCATTGCCGGAACAAAGTCCGGGTTTGTCTGCGGAGCAACTAATATATCGCCTGATTGAATTTTATCCATTTCAGATGCAGCATGAATTACTTTTGCAAGACCTGATGATATACCGGGGCTTGCTGGATCTCCAATAAGTATCAATTTTCCTAATTTGTTATTCTGTGAATTTATGTTCTGAACTTTTACGTTGTTAACTGTTGTTACAGCCCTTGTTTGAACTATATAAGTCTTTCCTTTTTCAATAGCCCATTCAATATCTTGTGGAAAGTAATAATGTTTTTCTATCAACTTTCCAACTCTTGCCAACCCAACAATTTCATTTTCGGATAACTTCTGGCTTTGACCTTTTGATTTGCTCACTTTGATTTTCTTATTCGTACTGCCTTTTCTCTCCAAAAGAAAGTTTTGCAGCGAAACATTTTTGCTTAAGACTTGCAGGGTTTCCTTGTTAACCTCGTATCTATCTGGCTTTTCCTCGCCTTGAACAATCATTTCACCAAGCCCTAGTATTGCCTCTATAACAATCATTTTCTTGTCATTAGTTAGCGGATCAATAGTAAACATAACACCCGACTTTTCTGATTCAATCATTTTCTGCACAACTAATGCAATTCCAATTGTTTTATTTTCAAAGCCTTGGCTGTGTCTGTAAAATATTGCTCTTGCCCCGTAAAGTGACGCCCATGCTTCTTTCACCTTTTCAATTAACACAGCGTCTCCTTGTACATTTAAAAACGTCTCCTGTTGCCCAGCAAAGGACGCGGATTTTAAGTCCTCTGTTGTGGCTGAAGACCTAACAGCAACTAAAGGTTCATTAATCGAACCGCCGAGCTTTCTATAATTTTTTACTATCTCAGAAGCTAATTCTTGGGGCACGGGTGAGTCAGAAATTATTTTTTTAATATTTTTGGATACCTGCTCAAGAGATTTTTGATTATCAAAGTTAACGGTAGAGAGAAGATGTTTAATTTTTGCTTCTAAATTATTTTCTTTGACTAATTTAAAATAAGCTTTTGAGGTAATTATAAAACCCGGAGGAACATTGAAACCGGCATTTGATATTTCTCCTAAATTCGCTCCTTTTCCTCCGACAAGCGGGATATCTTCTTTGCCAACTTGCTTAAACCATACTAAAAACTGGGCAGCGTTCGCCATAGCTTAATTATGAGTAGAATTGGTTAAATTTTCAAGGAGTCAACTTTTGAGCTTTTCCTTAAAATAATCTACCCAAGGGATAGGAGACGGATCGATTCCGTACAATATTGCAAGGTAAAACGATAAAAGTCCTCCAAAAGACACGGTTTCCAACGCCTGCGAAATATTGCTTGTTGATCTTGGAGCATAAGAAACATATAAGATTTTGTTTTTATTTACTACATCTTTTGTAATGTTCATTCTCTTGGTATTTTTCTCCGAATATAAGTTAGATTCTATAAAAATAAATTTTAATTTTTTATCTTGAGGGTTCTTAAGCCCTTCCATAAGATGGTGATTTAATTCCGGGATAGGGAAATTAAAAGCAAGAGACTTTGAGCACTCATTTATTTGGTTTCTCATTACATGAGAACAACCATTTAAAAATTCTGAGGCAACTATTACAGGAACATAGCCAACAATATTTTTTGCAATTTCTATAGCATTGCTTCTTGAGTTGTCAAAATTATTTTTTGCAGCATATATGTCTTCTAAAACTTCACTCGGGTCTAATTTTAATAACCCTGAAGCGGAGAGAATAATTAACGTTCCAAGAATAGTGTATCCGGATCCAAGACGCGGTTGATTGCTTGGATTGTTTCTTGGGTCAAACTGGATAAATGGTTTATTATTTTTGCTCATTACCTCTGCAAGAGCTCCACTTGTTGTTAATGCCGTTACTTTGCAACCCCTTTTAAGAGCATCTTGTGCAGATGCCAATATTTCTTCAGTTGTGCCTGAATAGCTAGAAAGAATGACTAAAGTATTTTCGTTAGCAAAATTAGGCAGGGTATAGTCGTTGTTGACATAAAAGGGTAAGCTTAGTGTATTCTTATACAAGTGGTATACAATCTGCGCGCCTAAAGCTGATCCTCCCATTCCTGAGAAGACTATATTTTCAACTTCAGAATATTCGGCAGGCAAGGTAAAGTCTTTGAAGTCTTCTAGTACTTGAATTCCTTGATCCAGGAAAAGCTCTGTAGACCTCAAAACGTTTTTAGGGTCCAGATGTTTAAATGTAGACGAATCGTTTAAATCAATCATTTTGCAACACTTTCTATAAAAGATTTTAGTTCACTATATTTTTGCAGAACTTCATCCTTATTATACCCTTCAACGTTGAGTCTTAACAAAGGTTCGGTGTTAGATGTGCGAACATTAAATCTCCAACCGTCGTAAGAAATAGAGACTCCATCAATATCCCAAAATTTTCCATCCTTATATTTTTCTTTTAAAGCTGCAAGGATTTCTTTAGCATTACTTACCTCAAAATTTAATTCAGGAACTTCGAAACTTCTTCTAACTTCTTCAATTATTTCTGAAAGAGGCTTATTTTCGTCAGATAATACTTTTAAAATGATCAAAATTACTGGTAGGTTCCATTCCGCGTTTCCATTAGTCCTAAAGAACATGTGGCCTGATGATTCACCAGCGAAAATGCCCCCTGTTTTATTCATTGCTTCGGTGATATATGCGTGACCGACTCTTACAATTTCTGATTTCCCTCCATACTCCTCTATAAGCTTTAGTGGACCTAAGATATCCCGAATATCAAAATAAATTAACTCTCCAGGATATTTTTTAAGAAGTTCTCGTGCAACTATGGCTGTGATGCTTGTTGAGGGAACAATTTCACCTTTTTCGTCTATGAAAAATAATCTGTCCGCATCTCCGTCTGTGGCAATTCCTAAATCTGCTTTTTCTTCAACAACTTTCTTCTGTAAGTCAACAAGCGTTTCAAATTTTAATGGATTTGGTTCATGAGCTGGGAAGTTTCCATCCAACTCGAAATTTATTTTAATTAAATATGCAGGTACCTTATTAAACAGAGCCTGGATATATTGAGCTCCCATCGCGTTAGCAGGGTCTGCAACTATTTTTAATTTTTTAAACAAAGATGAATTAAATGTTTTTTGTGCTTCAATAACTTCCTCCTCAAGTATTCCAGTCTTTTCAGTAGTTGCACCTTTTAAGCCAGTTGGTTTTAGCTCTTGGGTAGATAGTTTTTGTACCTCCTCCATTCCAGTTGGTTTTCCTATCTTTATAAGTCCGGTTGGGCCATTCATTACAAATTTCATACCGTTCCATTCTTTTGGGTTATGGGAAGCAGTGACTTGTATTCCAGCGTCATATTTGTAATGAAAAACTGCAAAATAAAATGATGGGGTAGATAGTTGTCCTGCGTCTACTACGCTTGCGCCCATTTCAACTAAAGCTTCTTTTACTGATTTAAAAAGTGACGGACCTGATAATCGCATATCGTATGCAAGAAGAATTGTAGGCTGGTCTTTATCTAGCTTATTTTGAAAAAAAACAAAGATTGCTTTAGCTATTTGGGAAATTTTTTCTTCATCTATTTGCGTTGGGTATATTCCTCGTATGTCGTAGGATTTAAAGATTGAAGGATCAATCGCCATTAGATTATCTTATAAATCCGCAAGGAAAATGTCAATTGAGGCAGACAGTTTAAAAGGAGTTAGGCCAAACTTTGTTTGATAATCAATCTCATATAATTTCTTGTGTAAATTTTTTAGCTTCTCGCTTCCAAATATATTAGCTTGTCGTTGTAGTTTTAATTTTTGCCATGCTTGCAACCTTTTTGCCTCATCAATTAAAGAACTTGAATCCTGGGTTGATAAAAGTAATCTAAATTGTCGTACTAACATATAAAAAATTAACTCTGTCTCCATATTTTTTTCAAGCTGCTTAAATAAATAGAGAGAATTAGAATTCCTAGGCTTTAGTGAATCGAGAAAAGTAAATAGGCTCGCGGGGTAGTTAAATGTCTTAAGCTGTGCATTCTTGAAAGCGTATTGTTGTGGCTTGGAAAGCTCCTTTTCCTCCCATAGAAAGAAATCGTTTTTATTATTTGAGCTTATATACTCAACAATTTTTTTATATTCATTTGAATTTCCTTTTACATTTGAAAAGAAATTTTCAATAAAAATTATTTCACTTTCATTAAAAAGGGAATCACCTTCAGCCGACTGAAATATTGTATCGTAGTTTGCGTTTTCAATTAAAACGTACGAGGGAAAGCTTTCTTTCTGTTCTATGTAGTATTTTCTAGACGATGCAGTATCGCTACCATGAATTATCGTAATCATTTTATTTTAGCCTTAAATTCGTCAAACAATCTGTTAGCAGTTTGTCCCAAGTGTCGCGAGCGATTTCTATGTGGAACCAAGGCTCCTGAAAAATTTTGAGGGATATGTAAAAGTTCATGTATTAAAACTTTGGATTTTTCATCTTCGTTTAATCTGTCGTAATACTTAGACAAGACTTCTATAACATAATTCGGTTCTAGGTTAAGCGCATGCTGAAAAATTTTTGGCATCGACCATATTCTTGCATAGGCTCTTGATTTGGACCCTTGCGTTCTGTAGCTGTGTATATTAGATAGTTTAATATGGGGCATATCGAGCACAGCAAGAATGTTCTTTATTTTTTTCTTTACGTCGGGGGCGTTCTCCCATTCCAACTTCTGACTTTTCATCTAGGTATGTTTATCAGCAACGTATGAAGCAGCGTAGGCATCGGGCTTTGTTTTTGCCACATAGCCATTTCCTGTTACCATACCTACTACTTCTTTGATCATTTCTCTTGTATCACCATGTTCACCAACGTCAACATGAATTTCAAGATTGTATTTCGGAGCAGAACCGTTTAGAGTTTTTTTAAATAATGGGACAAAAATAGAAGCAAAAGTCAGGGAGGTAAGTGTTTCTCTATAAATCTTATCTCTTAAAGTATGAATATTTTTTTGCTGCTCTTTCCTCCAGAAATATTTTCCACCAAATCCTTTTCGATGTATTAGAATTGCAGTAACCAAATTAATACTGCTTCCTCCGTTTCCTAGTATTTTCTTTTCATGGGAATCCGTACCTATAACAAGGCTGTATTCAGCATCTGGATTTTCTTCTAAAAAGGACTTTATTCTGTCGATGATCCCTGATATTGAAAGAAGTCCGTGGGTTTTACTTTGGAAAATCTCGTCTGTTAGCTCGCCATTCATTTATGGTCTAAATTATACCATATGAGCTAAAGGTTAAGCAGCCATTTGAAGAAAATTTTTGCATTATTATCCAAAATTCTAATTGAGTTTCTAAAACTTTCGGAAAAATCTTTTATTTTGAAAATATCAACACTTGATGTTGAGTAGTGTTTGCTCATTTCTAATTTGGGCTCTCCTTTTGTTTTGGAAAAGTTTTGGTACGCTTGATACAATTCTGCTTTATTTCCATTTCTAATAAAAGAAAATTGATCAAATGGCACAGAGTTTGCTCGAAGCAAAAAAGGGGTAACTGCTACAATATTTGGGTCACTCCAAGCATTTTCAAATGCAGTTTTATAATAAAGCGCCTGTGTAGGCTCTAGGGTAGAATGAATTGTCCATCCTGTTTCGGTAATAAAAATTGGTATTTTCTTACCCGTAATCGCGCTAAATTCTTCTTCCAAGTAATAATGGGAGTAAATGCCGTTTTGACCCCTGTAGCTTGGCGGAGAAGAAAATGCCGGATTTGGATAAGAATGAGCCGCTAAGCCATCTATCTTTGATAAAACACCGGGAATCGCTTCCTCTGTTTGTCTTAGATAATTAAGCTGACTAATATATTCACCGGCAACGTTTGGAGCAGCGTTGTCCAAGCCCCCAAATATTATAAAAAACTTATCGCTTCTTGTTTTAAATATATTCACCGCGTAATTTAATATATCCGCATATGCTACTGGATCAGGTACTCCTCCCCACTCATCTCCTCTGTTTTGTTCGTTAAAAATGACAACATATCTATTTTCCGTTGGCCAGATTAAGGAATTAAGAAAATTTGCAAAATCTATAACGTAATATTTATTAGGAATCTCCCACGATCCTTCAACAAAGTAGTCACCCTCTGTAGCTATGCGTAAAATTGGAATCAGATGAAGTCTTCTACATTCATCCATAAATTTTTGCCACTTTTCCAGATCTTTATCGGACGCTCTTATTGGAATCGTTACATAACCCCAATCGCCTCCCGATGAGTTAACTAAGGCTGCTGCTTCTGAGACTTCCTCTGGAAATAAAATGTGAATTCCATATTTATTATTAGGTAAAGAAGTAGGATCATAGGTAGCGTAAGATGCACTAGTCGATGCAATTAATAGCATTAACAGCAAAATTAAAAAGAAAAATTTTTTCATGGGTATTATTTTACATCAAAGACATGCAAAATGGTAAAATTAGACTATGTTAATAGACGAAGTAGTAGTAACAATTAAAGCCGGTAATGGCGGAAACGGCGCAATTAGTTTTAAACGGAATGCCCAAACTGCAAAAGGAGGTCCAGATGGTGGAAATGGAGGCAAAGGGGGAGATGTTTACATTGTTGGCGCACGTGATATAGATACTCTTACTACTTTTAGATATCAAAAAGTAGTAAGGGCAGAAGACGGAATAAATGGAGGGAAATATAACCTGTACGGCAAAAATGCAGAAGACAAGATTATTAAGGTTCCACTTGGAACGATTACTACTAATCTAGAAAGCGGTAACTCTTTCGAAATCAATAGTGAAGAAGATAAATTCCTTATCGCAAAAGGTGGTAAGGGTGGAAGGGGTAATAATGAATTTAAATCATCAACTACGCAAGCTCCAAGATATAGAGAGTTAGGGGGGATTGGTGAAGAAAAGAAAATTAAGTTAGAACTTAAAATAATTGCCGACATAGGATTAATAGGGCTTCCCAATGCCGGAAAAAGCAGCTTGCTCTCAGTTCTTACAAATGCTCACCCTAAAATAGCAGATTATCCCTTCACGACCCTTGAACCAAATTTAGGAGTTTTTGATTCGAAAATAATCGCCGATATTCCAGGTCTTATAGAAGGAGCCTCTCGCGGTAAGGGATTGGGAGATAAATTTTTAAAACACATAGAAAGAACAAGACTTTTAGTCCATTGCATAGACTCTAGCTCTCAGACTCCAACAGCCGATTATAAAACAATTAGAAAAGAATTGGAGGAGTTTAATTCAGAATTACTAGATAAAAAAGAGATGGTTGTTTTGACAAAGCAAGATTTAATTGATGAAAAAAAACAAAAAGAATTGGAAGCTACCTTTAAAAGAATGAAAAAGGAGATTGTTTTTTTATCTTTATATAATGACAATAGTTTAGACGAGCTAAAAAAAGTACTTCATGAAGCAATTTAGCCGCAAAAAAACCCCTTGCGGGGTCTTTTCGGGGCGATTAATATTGCTATTAATCTCCTGCCTTTTTATACTTACGTATTGAAGGTAAAAAACATTATATATAGCAATTTATGCATTGTCAATAGGGTAAAAATAGGTCAAACTAGACCAATATTAGAATACATCAACCTTTGGACTCCTTGGATATACTTCTCTTACTTCTGCAAGTGTCTTTTTGCCAATTCCATGTACCTGTCCGTTTCCCGTTACCCTCCACATCACCTCCGTATCGGATAACTCACTTATCTGCTCGGGAGTTGTAAGTCGTTCATCTCTAATAGCAAGCCTAATACATCTTCTTGCTCTTGATGATAAATCAGAAAAACGTTCGTACATAACCGCATTGTACTCCAAATGTTTCAGAATTGGGATTATTGAAGATCTCTCGGAAGAAACGAATCGGGCATTGGCTCCGTGTAGGATACGGTTGCTTGAGATAGTATTTTCCACTTCATACAATTGTCTCGTACTACTGACCTTGCTCTATTTTTTGCCATCTCTATAGCATCGTCAGACGTTTCTCCTCTGCCCGACAAATGTTCCCTTAGTGGACATGAATCGCAATTTAATAGCCCGACAGCATTATAAAGATATAAGAGATTATTTGTTGTTGGCTTGCTGGCGACTGTTACTTCTGCCTCACAAATAACATCTGGCTGTAATTCGGGCTTGTGCGGCTCCCTTTCTGGACTATGTCTACTTTCAAATGATTCAAAACTTGGTCCTCTTTCTCCCATAATGTAGGGGATAATACCAAATACAAGATAGAATGTCAAACTATGGGATTACGAGTACCCCAAGTGTTTAAGAATTGTCATGATCCTGAGTTTTTTCGGAGGAGAACCAGATTCGTGGCTCTTTAGAGAAGTGGAAAAACATACTTCAACCTGAGGCTAATCCTGCTCTGTTTATTAACCGTCATTAGAGAGTGGAATTAATAAGCAACTCAACCTATAGTTGATATATTTATTTTCATTTGCTATACTCCACCATTATGAATGAACGATCAAATGCAGAAAGGGCTGAAGCAGTAACAAAATATACCGTAGAAATTCGTTCCATAAATGAGGATGGTGCTATTAGATTAAGAGACGAAGGATTGGCAGTTGCCCGAGAAATGGGTGTTCCAGGCTTTTTAGCAGTTTATAGTAGAACTGGCATGGAAGAGACTACGCAAGTTCAAGGTGCAGCAACACTTCTTAACGTTGAAGTTGCAAGGGCAAAAATAAAAACAGTTTTAGCAGTTAGGCGATCTTCAAGACTTCAACGGGAAAGAATGGCAGAAAAAGGTCAAACAAGAGAAGACTTCGGTGGTCAGTTGGGAAGTCTTTTTGGTGGAGGGATTGCTTTGTTCGCCGATGAAGCAAGAACACAATTTATTGGAGCCATGGCATTTAGTGGAGGGACTCAAGAAGAAGACGAGGAAATTTGTAGAAGAGCTGTGGAGAGAATAGGTCTATATACAGATGTAGATCCAGTCTTAACCCAAAGCGTCAATGAAGAACAAGCTAATGACCGACTACAAACTTTTACATTTGATGGAGAACCTCTCAGGGTATCATACCAGGATACTGAGCACGTTGCTGAAGGTGTAGAATGTGACGTCTACCGATTTGAGGGAGACGATACCAAGGACTTAGGAATAATTAAGGTTAAGCCAGGTTTTAGTACACCACGACAAAGAGTTTTAGATGGAGATAGAACAATTGAGGGATACATGTCGGGCAAGGGTAAGCTTATTATTACCAAACCCGATGGGACAATTGATAGTTATTCGTTTGATCAAGACACGCTAAATTTTACATTAAATGTGAGGATTGGCGAAATAATGCAGTGGCAAGCAGATACAGAATTTCCCTTAGTTGCATCTGAAGTGTGTTTTCCTCCCTACAATAATGATAGATACGAGAGAGTTGCTTAGCTTGTTGTATTAATCTAACTTCACAAGATCTATGTACTCCAAATGTTTAGGAATTGGAACCAGATACGAGCTTCAATCAGACATGGGATCGTATATTGAATCCTAGCCTCAGTTCAGCATTACAGCTTAGCTACCAATAGGGAGTGGAAATAGTTGATTAGATTTACCTTCTTCCGTCTAACATTGGAGTTGGTGCAATTTTTTCAACCATTCTTTCAATAGCTTCTGTAGGAATATCACCCGTATCGTATGTAACAAAAGCTGCACCTTTCGGAACTCTGGCATTTCCATCAGGATATGGAGCTCCTTCATCAGCAACTATTCTAAATGGAAGATCAAAACGACCAAGTACTTCTCTAAGAGCGAAAGCTCTTTCAAGACTTACAGTACTTGTATGTGGCAAAATTTCATTTGGATTTCTTTCAGGCAATCTTTCTGGCATGATTGAGGAATTATAATACTTGAACAAGCGAATGTCAATACTATGAGCTCTTGTACCGCGTAGGGGAGTCGAACCCCTGATTCCCTGGCTGAAAACCAGGTGTCCTAGGCCACTAGACGAACGCGGCAGGACAGATATTATACCTTAAAATTAACTTTTAAGGCAAACTATCTATTTTAACCTTCGCCTAAGACCCTCTACTACGTCTTTTGCGCTATCTTGTCCGCCGAGTCCAAATGCGATACCTCCTGCAATTGCAAACATTGCAACCAGACCAGTAAACAATATTCTTATTAAATCTGTTGCAACTCCAAGTTGGCTTAACACAGCCAAAATGACAAATATGTTTATTGCCCATTTTGTTACAGAGGCAACGGTGTTTGCTGCTTGAGCATCTACTCCTTTAACAGACGCCAAAACTAAATCGTGGGCTATTCTTGCAAATACAAACCCTACTATTGCAATAACAGCAGCCACAAATACATTTGGCATGTAAAGTAAAAACTGGTTTAAAACCGTAATTATCCTTGGCATATTCCATACTTCTGCAGTTGGAATAAGAAAAACGACTATTACAAACCACCTTACAATTTCAGCCAAAATATTCGTCCAGCTATATTCGCCCAATTCGGGTACTCCATACCTTCGAAGGTAAGCCTCTACTTTTAAAGATTTAGAAACACTTACAATAACCTGTTTAACTAATGATCCAATAATGACACCAATAAGTAAGATTATTGCTCCTGTTAGAAATCTTGGAATGAAGTTTACCGTGGCATAGAAGGCGCTGTTGAACGAGGCAGATAATGTTGCTCCAATATCCATTATGTTTTCACCTCCTTTCGCGATTTTAATCAGTCTATATTCTTTTAAGCTGGCTTGTCAAGTGCTAAGGTTGCTTGATATAATTTGCGGGCGGGCCGTTAGCTCAGCGGTAGAGCAGGAGCCTTTTAAGCTCTTGGTCGCAGGTTCGAATCCTGCACGGCTCACTTTTCAAAATAGTTGTAGACTTCTTGGGAGATATTCGCAATCGTTTCATCTGCGTTATTTTTAGAATTCGTCTCGCTTAACACGACAATTATATAAGGGCCATTATTTGCATAAACAATACCAGCGTCATGACTAAACTTACCTAACTCTCCTGTCTTATGAGAAATATCCAACGAATCCGGTAGATATTTGGGGAGTTTTTGATTTATAACTTGTTTTTTTAAAATAGATAACATTTCGTCTGTGTATTCTTGATTTGCAAGCTCGCCGTAATACAATTTGTATAAAAATTGAAAAGTATCGTAAACGGTTGTTGTCGGATTAGAATCTTTAGTTCCGATATTAGAATTACTTAGACCATACTCGTTTAAGTATATTTTCACATTAGAAAGCCCAAGCTTAGAGGATAAAAGAAGAGCTGAATAATTGTCGGACCTTGAAATCATTTGGTCTAAAGCATTTTTCACAGTTAAAGATATGCCGCCTATGTTTTTTTCTGCAGATTCAGAAGCAATGTTAAATATTCTATTTAAATTTTCAATGCTATCGGAGATAAGTAAATTTTTGTCCAACAAACCGTTTTCGATTTTTTTGTATGCGTAACCCATTATCCAGAGTTTATACAAACTGGCGCTATCGAAAACCCGATGTTTATTTAAATAATATTCTTCTCCTGTTTTTAAATTTAGTACTGCGACAGCATAAGTTCCATTTTTTCCTTTTACGCTTTCCGCAACTATTGCAGTAAGTTGCTGATTTTCTCTTGGTTCTGTATTTACACTTACAACTTCAAAGTTAACATTTTCTGCCAAAGGAGAAATAATACTCAAACTTTTGCTATTGCTAGGAATAAACAAGTTAAGAATAAATAATGCAATTAAGGAAACAATAATTAAAGCCGCTGCCCAAAAAATAAATTTCTTAAAAGTAGTCTTTCTTGTAGATCTATATCCAACATGATAATTGGAATAATAATTTGCTTCTCCAAGCATTGTAAAAAGACTATATCATACTAACTCTTTTATTTGAAGCTAAATTAGACTATAATTTTAGTTTAGCAAAATGGATAAAATTATCGTAAAAGGGGCGCGGGAAAATAATTTAAAGAACATAGATTTAGAAATTCCGAAGGGAAAACTAGTTGTTTTCACCGGACTTTCTGGTAGCGGCAAGTCTTCGCTTGCTTTCGACACCATATACGCAGAGGGTCAAAGAAGGTATGTTGAAAGCCTTTCATCATATGCCAGGCAATTTCTTGGAGTTATGAAAAAACCGGACGCAGACTTAATTGAAGGCTTATCTCCGGCAATATCAATAGACCAAAAATCCACTACACATAATCCTAGGTCTACTGTTGGAACTGTCACCGAAATTTATGACTATCTAAGATTACTTTTTGCAAGAATAGGACACCCTCACTGCCCAAAGTGCGGGAGAGAAATAACGAGAATGAGTAAAGAGCAGATTACAACAGCAGTAATGGAATTGTTGCAAAAGAAAAACTCAAAAAATTTAAAACTATTAATTCTTGCACCAATTGTTAAAGACAGAAAAGGAGAATATAGTCAGCTTTTTTCAGATTTAAAAAAAAGAGGATACAAAAAGGTCAGGGTTGATGGACAAATTTTTAGTATTGACGATGATTTTGTATTAATTAAAACAAACAAGCATACAATAGAAGCAGTTATTGACTCTGTTGTATTAACAAAAGATTCAGATAAAAGCAGAATTTATTCAGATATTGAACAAGGGTTAAAGCTTGGTAATGGGGAAATAATTGTATCCGAGATAAAAGATGCGGGTTTTTCAATCCCTGATAAGCCAAAGAAAATGAATGACGAACTTTTCTCGGAAAAATTTGCATGTCCGGTTGATAATATATTTATTCCAGAAGTTGAACCAAGAATTTTTTCATTCAATACTCCACATGGGGCTTGCCCCGTGTGCAACGGGTTAGGGACTATTTTAAACGTAGATAGAGACCTCGTATTTAATTTAAATCTAACAATTGCAGAGGGGGGAATAACTCCATTTTTTAATCTATTATCACACGATACCTGGTTTTCTCGAACATTTAAAACATTTTGTGAAGACAACGAAATACCCCTTAATATAAAAATGTCAGATTTAAACAAGCAAAAAAAAGAGCTACTCCTTTATGGGACCGGAGAAAAATTATATGAAGTTTATGGAGAAAATAGATGGGGCAGAAATACATTGATTGAGGAGCCATTTGAGGGAATAATTCATGAGCTAAAGAAAAGATACTCATCTACAGAATCAATGTTTGTCAGAGCACAAATTGAAAAATTTATGAGGTATGAAATATGTAATGAGTGCAACGGGGCAAGATTAAAAAAGGAAGCATTATCCGTTACTATTCAGGGAAAGTCTATAGTTGATATCAGTGAAATGTCAATTGAGGATTCGATTGATTTTGTTTTGGAACTTTTTGGCAATCCAAATTCAAGAGAGCTTCAGATTTCAAAAATGATTTTAAAAGAGATAAAACAAAGGCTTTCTTTTTTAATGGATGTAGGACTTGAATATTTAACGCTTTCAAGAAGTGCGCAAACTCTTGCGGGAGGGGAGGCTCAAAGAATTAGGTTAGCGTCTCAAATTGGCAGTGGTTTAACAGGTGTTTTATATGTTTTGGATGAGCCATCAATTGGATTGCACCAGCGTGATAATCAAAAGCTAATAGATACTCTTAAGGCTCTTAAAAGCCTAGGGAATACGGTTTTGGTCGTTGAACATGATGAGGAAATGATGAAACAGGCGGATTATATATTTGATTTCGGCCCAGCAGCCGGAGAACACGGTGGCAACATTATCTCTTATGGAACGCCAAAGGAAATAATGAATGACCCAAATTCATTAACCGGGCAATATTTATCGGGTAAGAAAAAAATTAAATCGGTTCAGGCTACAGAACCATCCGGAGAAACAAAAAAACTTATTATAGAGGAAGCTAGTGAACACAATTTAAAAAACATAACCGTAGAGTTTCCGTTAAATAAGCTAATCGTTGTAACCGGAGTTTCAGGGAGCGGAAAATCTACTTTAATAAATGACATTTTATATCATGCACTAATGCAAAAAAACAATCCATATCACAGACAAAAAGCGGGAAAATACAAAAGCATGTCTGGACATGAAAATATTAAAAACGTATTTATGATTGATCAATCTCCAATTGGAAGGACTCCACGAAGTAATCCTGCTACATACATAGGGGCGTTTAATTACATAAGAGATTTATTTGCAAAAACAAAAGAATCCAAAATTAGAGGCTATGGGCCAGGAAGATTCTCATTTAACGTAAAAGGTGGACGTTGCGAGGCATGTGAGGGTGAAGGGAAAATAAAGATCGAAATGCAATTTTTACCCGATGTGTATGTCACTTGCGAGGTTTGCAATGGACTACAGTATAACGAAGAAGCTTTAAAGGTACAATTTAATGGAAAAAATATTGCAGAGATCTTACGAATGAGCGTTGAACAAGCATTGGATTTTTTCAAGAATGTATCAGGGCTTTCACATAAGCTCCAGACTTTAAATGATGTAGGACTTTCGTACATTAAAATGGGACAAAGTGCTCCGACTTTATCTGGCGGAGAGGCTCAAAGGGTAAAGCTGGCCGCTGAACTTTCTAAACGGGGCTCCAATGCATTATATTTGTTGGACGAGCCAACAACTGGACTCCACTTTGCCGATTTGGAAAAGCTTTTATCAGTACTTAGAAAGCTTGTAAATATAGGAAATACTGTAATTGTAATAGAGCATAATATCGAAGTTATAAAAAACGCAGACTACATTATTGATTTGGGACCGGAAGGCGGTGAAAAGGGCGGCTTGGTGGTTGCAACAGGAACGCCACAAGACATAACTAACGCTAAAAACTCATACACAGGACAGTTTTTAAAGAAAAGCCTCTAGGATAATATATAATAAGCTAATGAAGAAAATTTTGCTTTTTTTAGTTTTAACTATTATATTCTTCATTTTTACACCAAGCACTTTTGCGTCTGATAACTTCAGCACCGATTACAAAGTCAAATACGATATTGGCTCAAACGCAGATACCCTTACTACAATTGAAGTAACGCTCACAAACTTATCGGACAATTATTATGCATCCTCATATGATATTGAAGTTGGGTTTAACGACTTAAGAAATTTAAGCGCAACAGAGTCAAATGGAAAAATAGAACCCCAAATAACTAAAACTGAAAAAGGTTCCAAAATACATATCCCCTTTAATGAAAGAGTCGTTGGGAGAGGAAATAAGCTCAATTTTGCTGTTACTTTTTATACCAACCAAATAGCACAGAATCTTCAAAATGTTTGGGATGTTAATATTCCGGGGATTTCAAAAAAAGCAGACCTTGATAATTTTAGCGTCTCACTTAGTTATCCTTCATTTTTAGGAAATCCTGTTTATATAAAACCATCTCCATCAAGGAAACTAGATATAAATGGTAGTTCTATAAATTTTACAGGAGCGGATTTAGGAGAATCAGGAATTTCTCTTGCTTTCGGAGAATTTCAAGTTTACAACTTTAACCTCACATATCATTTAAGGAATGAGAATTTATATAAAGCAAGAACAGAGATAGCCCTACCACCAACTACCAACTATCAAGATGTAAGGCTGGATAAAATAATTCCCAATCCCCAAAATGTATACATTGACAAAGATGGTAATTGGCTTGCTGAATTTACATTAAATCCGTCACAGAAAATCGACGTAACAGTAATAGGTGGCGCGAAGGTGTACATTACTCCTAAAAAAGAGCAGCAAAGCAAATCCGAACTAGAGCCCTATCTAAAAGAGACGACTTACTGGGAGGTAAATAATGCCAAGATAAAAGATCTGGCTAAGGTTTTAAAGACTCCTAGGCAGATATACGATTATGTTGTTAAAACTTTAAGTTATGATTTTTCAAGAGTTGAATCGCAAAGTCCAAGGCTGGGTGCCTTAGGATCCGTAAACAAGCCGGATTCTGCGGTATGTCTTGAGTTTGCAGACTTATTCATTGCAATAGCAAGAGCAGCGGGGATTCCTGCAAGATCAGTAAATGGGTACGCTTATACAGAAAATAGTAATCAGAGACCTTTATCTTTTGTTCAAGATATATTACATGCTTGGCCGGAATATTATGACTACGAAAAATCTTCATGGATAATGGTAGATCCAACGTGGGGAAATACTACAAACGGCGTTGATTACTTCGACACTTTAGATTTTGACCACTTCACATTCGTAAAAAATGGAATCAAGAGCTCATACCCTGTACCTGCAGGTGGATATAAGTTTTCGGATAACATAAACGCTAAAGATGTAAAAGTCTCAATAGGAGAAAAATTCACTCAATCAAATAGTGATTTAAATGTCAAAATTGATATTATGCAAAACCATATAAGCGGGTTTCCAATAACCGGCGGTGTTGAAATTAAAAACGCATCAGGCGTGCTTTCAAGCTCTGAAAAACTTTATATATTCTCAGAAAAACTAAAGCCAAGCTATCAGGAGCTATTAGTCTCCCCTATTCCTCCGTTTGGAAAAAACACAATTTCTTTCAAATTCACGTCGACTGATATTTTGACAAATGAGTCAGATGTAATTAGAATAAGCCTTGACAAAAAATCGTCATATAAAAATATTTACATTTCTCCATTTTTCTTTAATAAATGGTTTTTGACTGGAGGTGTTTTAGTTGTCATATTCATTGTCCTCATACCAGTCGCTTTCATCGGATTGCGGCGTTTATATATTCGAAGACTCAAAAGGCAAGATAATATACGTGGGGAAAGCAATAAACCTACGCAAGAGAGTTTCTAGTTATTTTCAAGATAAAAACCTCGGAGAAAAAACAAGGCAACTAGTTTCTAAAATTGCAGATATAAAGACAATTAGAGTTAGGTCTGAAGTTGAAGCATTTCTTTTAGAAGAAAGATTAATAAAAAAACACAGTCCCAAATTTAACATTAGCTTAAAAGATGCTAAAACTTATCCTTTTGTTAAAATTAATATAAAAGATAAATACCCGTCTGTTATTTTAACAAGAAAAATTGAAGACAACTCTTTATATTTCGGTCCTTATATAAGTATTAATTCATTAAGGTCTGTTCTTAAAATGCTCCGAAGAATATTTCCATATGTTTCGGTTAGAAATCATCCCAATTATTTATGTCTCTATTACCATTTAGGCCTTTGCCCTTGTCCAAATGTTACCAAAGATCCAAATTATAAAAAAACAGTAAAACATATAGTAGATTTTTTAAGTGGAAAAACTAAAAAGGTAGTAAGGGATCTTGAAAAGGAAAGAAACAGTTATAGCAGAATAGAAATCTTCGAAAAAGCCGAAAATGCACAAAAACAGATTGAATATATAAAGCTTATAACCAGTCCTTTTTATAAACCATTCGAATATGAGACAAATCCTAATTTAAGATTGGATATAGTAGAAAATGAAATCCAGCAGCTTAAGGATATCTTAAATAGCAACAACGTGGCAGTTATAAAACTAGACAGAATAGAGTGTTATGATATTTCAAATACTTCGGGCAAGAATTCCACCGCTTCTATGGTGGTCTTTGCTAATGGTGAGAAGGATTCAGGTGCTTATAGAAGGTTTAGAATCAAGGGCCTCTATAATAACAAGGCAAACGATTTTGAAATGCTAAAAGAAGTATTAAAAAGAAGATTTAACCATGCTGATTGGCCGAATCCAGATTTGGTGATTGTGGATGGAGGAAAAGGACAAGTTTCTTCAGCATCAATAGCTCTTTCGGATATAAATATATCAATCCCACTTATCGGTCTTGCAAAAAGGGAGGAAGTAATTATAAATCAAGGTTTAAAAGAAATTGTACTTCCAAAAGACTCTAAGGCTTTGCAGCTTGTTATGAGAATCAGAGATGAAGCACACAGATTTGCTATAGCCTATCACAGAAAGCTTAGGGAAAAGTTTATTTTCGACTGATTGTAAATTGGTAAGGGAAATATAAGAATATTGCCGGTGGATCATCAAGTAGATATTTCTGAAAATCTGCATAAATTTTTTTCCTCTCGCTGACGCTTAATTCTTGTCTTCCATCTTCCAAAAGCTTGTCTATTCTTAAATTTCTATAATTTGAAATATTGTTTGATTGCTCGGAATGCCACAGGATATATTGATCTGGATCCTTGGATACGCTGTAGTCTCCAAGAAACATCTGAAATTCAGTTGGAAAAGACTCAACAGACTTAATATTAATTTTAATTCCTATTTTTCCCCATTCTTTTTGCAACTTTTGAGCAGTATCTTCGTATTTTTGTAGGGTTTTTAATTCTAATACTATATTCTTACTACTCTTGTAAGAATCGGACTCTTTTAAGAGTAAATTAGCATGCTCAAAATCTTGGTTATAGTTTGTTAAGTTTGTTTCATTTACCCATAGATTTGGAGAAAATGGGCCATAATTCCTTTTTCCTTCAGAAAAAACATCCGGGGTGGCATAGGATAATGCTTCACGAAGTCTTTTGTCCGAAAGCACTTTATCTTTAGTATTTAAAAAGACAGTTACCAAAAGTCTATCATTTAAATTTTTATCAATTTTTATATTATTAAAGCTTCCAAAATTTTTATCTTGAAAATTTGTTTCATTTACGCCGATTGCCTTATCAACCTCACCCAAAACGAAAGCGCTTTTTAAAGCATCTTGCGTTGGGTAAAAATAATAACTTATTATGTTTTTTTCTTGACTTAAAGAGCGAAGACTTATTGACTGAACAAAGTTTCCGTTTAGGCTTATAGACTGAACTTTATACGCTCCAAGTCCAGTCAAACCATTTTTAAAAATTGGCCTAGATACGGTAACTAAAAAAGGAGAGTACTTATTTTTTAACCTAAACACAATTACGTTTTTATTTGGAGTCTGTGCTTTAACGTCAATAAAATTATAATTTATGTCCGATGAGGTAAGTAGTGTTGTATCGCTAAATTTAACATTATCTTTTAAGTAAAATATATAGGTTTTACCATCGTCTTTAATTTCCCACTTGTTAGCTGCTCCGGGTTTTACATTATAATTTGCATCAAGCGTGGTTAATCCGGTAGATATTTTGGAAGTAATAAAGCTTGGAAGTTCCGAAACAGTGTAGGCGCCTTCGACTCCAATTTTTTCTTCTTGAGTAAAAGGAAGCAGGGGAATGAAGTAATTCAGTCCATATCTAAGTAGAAAAAAGCCTAAAATTCCAATAATAAAAGACGCGAGTATCGTGCGTCTCCATCTTTTTACATATGCCCGCAAAAGCCAGAAAATTAATCTTTTTCGCTTCAAAAAAATCATAAATTCAGGGGACTAGAAGAAGCAATGAAATAGTAGCAAAAGCAATAGTTGTTACAACCGTTGCCCCGATCAGAAACTTTTCAATGCTTCTTTTGCTTCTATAAAACTCTCCAACGCCTCCGAAAGCAGATGAGAGCCCACTCCCTTGCATTTGCAGGAGAATTAAAATAATAAGAAGTGAGGCAACAACTACTTCCAGGATTGTGAGAATAGGCATGGAACAATTATATATTTATAGAGGACTCATTTCAACTATTCAATTAACCAGTTAAGAAAGGAAACGCAAAGAGATTGAAGGAATGAAACCAAAACAAAAGCAAATAAGGTGTTAAAATAGATGGAAGGTATTACAAAGCCCGAGTAGGACACTCCTGAAAAAGTAAAAGAGGTTATGCTTATCCCTATAACTAAAACTGTAAGAAGGTAAAAAATAATTACGTTGGTAAGAAAGGAGAAAAAACCAAGTGTAATAAGGTTAAGCGGCATGGAGAGAATATTTAAAACCGGCTTAAGCAATATAAATAGTATCGTAAGTGCAAATCCGCCGAATAAATAAGTAGCGATTCCACCATCTACCTTCACACCAGGAAGTATTTGTGACAAGAAAAAAATAGAAAATGCGTTAAACAAACTATTTCTTACAAAAGGTTTCACTAATTTATGCTAACAAGAAACGTTTTCTTCGTCAACCAAGTTGAAAAAAAAGCCTTTACACAGTATCATAAATTGGATGAATAATATTGTATGTCCCCATTGCGGCAAAAACGTAGAATTAAACGAGGCTATTATCCACCAGTTATCCGCTCAGGTTCGAGAAGAAGAGGGACAAAAACTGAAAGCGGAGTTTGAGAAAGAAAGAGCAGAGTACATTGCAATGCAGGAAAAAAAATTAAGAGAAGAATTTGAAAAAGAAAGTAAGGCAAAAGAAAAAGAACTTTTAGAACTAGAAAAATTGCTTCAGAAAAAGGAGGAAGAAGCAGAAAATACTGCAGCAAAAATAAAGACTGAAGCAATTGAACAAGCCCAAAAGCAGACAAGACTTGAAAAATTGGAGCTTGAAAAAAAACTTAATGATACCCAAAAAGCTTTAGAAAATGCTCAAAGAAAAGCAAAACAAGGCTCTCAGCAACTACAGGGTGAGGTATTAGAACTTGACTTAGAAGAAAAACTCAAAACAACTTTCACAGCCGATGAATTCTTGCCGGTTCCTAAGGGCGTTGAAGGTGGAGATTTGTGGCAAAAAATTATTCTAAAAGGCGAACTTGTCGGCTCGATTTTATGGGAAACAAAAAGAACAAAACAGTGGAGTAATTTATGGACAAGTAAGCTTAAAGAAGACGCGGGGAAAATAAACGCTTCTGAAGCTATTATTGTTTCCATAAGTTTACCCAACGGAGTAGGAAGCTTTGATAGGAAAGACGGTGTATGGATTACCACCTTCGAACATGCAATAAACATTGCAAGATATGTAAGATTCTTAATAAGTACAGTCCATTCTGTTAAATCCTCTACTTCTCAAACAGATGAGGAATGGGGACAAATTAGGGATTACATGCTAAGTGATTCATTTAAGCACCGAATGCAAGCACATTTTGATGGAATAAAATCATTAAAGGATAGTTTGGATGCGGAAAAAAGAGCAACGATTTTACGATGGAAAAAACAGGAATCTCAAATTCAAAAATTAGACACTAACACTCTAAACTTTTATGGGGAACTAAAGGCAATAGCGCCTGATTTACCGGAGCTAAAGGGAGTTTCCACTCCACTTTTAGACAATGAGGCAGATGAAAACACAGAAACCCTCTTTTGAGTTTGAGAAAAAGTATTGGGGTAACCACATAGATTATGTTATTGGAATTGACGAGGTAGGACGTGGGGCCTTTGCGGGTCCAATTGTAGCAGCCGCAGTTGTTTTCTCTTCAAATATAAAAATAGGAGCTCTTGCTGAAATCAACGATTCAAAGCTTTTAAATTTCACTCAAAGAGCAAAATTAGCAAAACTCATTAAAGAATATGCATTATTTTGGGCAGTTGAGCAAATTGATATTGCCTATATAAATAAATACGGGATAGGAAAAGCAAACTCGGCTGTATTTAGAAAGGTTTTGAAAAAATTACTAAAAAATATCAAAAGTTCAAATTACTCTATTTTAATTGACGGATTTCATAGAAAATATTTACCGGGAGGACTAAGCAAGCAGCAAGGAATAGTAAAAGGTGACCAAAAAAGTTTATCAATCGCAGCAGCATCAATTCTTGCAAAAGTTTATAGAGATAACTTAATGAAAAAAGAGTCTAAACTATTTCCTAACTATAAATTTGCTAAAAACAAAGGTTATGGAACAAAGGAACACCGAGCGGCAATAATAAACTTCGGTACAACTCAAATTCATAGATCTTCCTACATTACTACCTGGCAAAATAATACAACCTAATGAGAGAAAATAAAGTAAAAATAAAAAACAAAATGGGGGAAGAATTGGTAGGGATTGAAGTTCTACCTAATGAAGAAAGTAAATTCCCAGTCGTTATCCTAGTTCATGGATTTCACTATTTTAAGGAGGAAGATGGAATGTTTATTGAGATTAGTAAAAGACTGACAGATATTGGAATAGGATCGTATCTATTTGATTTTTCTGGTTGTGGAGAAAGCGAAGGGGACTATTCAAATACAAGTCTTAGCAAACTGAGAAACGATCTAGAATCGATCATGGAATTTGTGAAAAGCAAAAGGTCAACGGACATTTTAAGACTTGGTATTCTTGCTCAATCTTTTGGGACGACAGTAACCGTAGCGCTTTCTCCACATATAAAATCCTTAGTACTAATGGGGGCTTTCATAAACCCAAAGCAAGTCTTTAAAAAATACTTCGGCACTAAATACAATCCGGACGGAATAACAATTAAACATCACGATGATGGCAGGATAACAACTATAAATGCCCAATTTTGGCAAGATTTTAAAAATTACGATATGGTTTCTTTACTAAAAAATATGCATTCCCCATTACTTTTAATTTACGGTTCGAATGATGAAACTGTTCCAATATCTTCTATTGAAGACGTATACAAGAATGCTAACGACCCGAAAGAAAAAATCATAATAGGGGGAGCGGATCACGGCCTGCAACCTAAAAGAGATGAGGTTTACACTATCGTAACAAAGTGGTTTAAAAAAACTCTTTTCTAGGCTTCAACCACATACCTCGAGAAATGTTTTATTAAGTACGCTTATCTGATAAAATATCACTTAGGCGCCTGTAGCTCAATGGATAGAGCACTTCGCTTCGGACGAAGGGGTTGGGGGTTCGACTCCCTTCAGGCGCGCTTCGCTTCGCTCAGCGTAAACGCATGAAATGGTATGTTTATATTCTCAAATGTAAAGATAGTAGTTTATATACCGGTATAACTACCAATGTAAATAGAAGAATAAATGAGCACAACTCAAAAAAGGGAGCGAAGTCTTTATTGGGAAAATTACCGGTAAAATTATTGTATAATGAGGTGTTCGACAATCAAATTAAAGCAGCTAAACGTGAAAGAGAAATCAAAGGATGGCGAAGGGAAAGAAAATTGGAATTAGTTAAACGGGTTTACCCTGAAAAGGTAAAACCTTTGAAGGGCCGCTAGCTCAACTGGCAGAGCATCTCCCTCTTAAGGAGACGGTTCGGCGTTCGACTCGCCGGCGGCTCACAATTTCGCTTTGTAGAAATATGTTTAAAAAAATTCGTAAATTTGCACTTGCCCACAAGAGATTACTGGTGCCAGTAATAATTGTAATACTTGTTACAACCTTTCTACTTTTACCTAAAAACGGACAAGAAATTTTAACCGAACAGGTTTCAAAAAAAGATATTGCTAAAACAGTGTCTGTGACAGGCGATGTTGATGCTGATACAAGTGTAAACCTCACTTTTAAAACTGCCGGGAAATTAGTTTATTTGGGAGCCAAGGAAGGTGATTTTATCGAGGCCTATCAAACAATTGCCACATTAGACCAACAAACTGCACTAAAAAGCTTAAAAGGATCACTGCTCGACTATTCAATTCAGAGAAATACATTTGAATCGACACAAGATACATACCAAGACAGGAAGCCATATCAAGCTCTTAATGATGAGATGAAAAGAATTCTTGAAAATAATCAATACAATTTAGATAAAGCTATAAATTCCGTGGAATTACAAGAGCTCTCAAGAAGGGAGTCGATATTGACAACTCCTATTGCCGGAATCGTAACTAGAGCGGATGTAAAAGTTGCCGGAGTAAACATAACAACAGCCACCACTTATACTGTTACCGATCCATCTTCTCTTAATTTCAAAATGGAAGTTGACGAAGCAGATATTGGAAAAGTGGTAGATGGACAAGAGGTTAAGATAACTTTTGACTCCTTTCCGGATTCTGAAATTAACTTAGCTATAGATAGCATTGATTTCGTAAGCCACAAGACCTTATCAGGTGGCAACGCATTTTACGTAAAAGCTCAAATCCAAGATCCATCTAAATATCGAGTCGGAATGAGCGGAAATGCCGACATTATCATAGATAAAAGAAGTAGCGTCTTAACGGTTAATATTTCAAGTATATTCGATGATAACTTTGTGTATGTAGAAAAAAATGGAAAATTTGAAAAAAGAAAAATAAAACTAGGACTGGAAAGCGACATAGACGCAGAAGTTTTATCTGGGCTGAGCTTAGGTGAGAAAGTAGCGCTTGATCCAAATACTGTTCCTCAAAATGCCAAATAACGACTACATTATAGAAATTAAAGACGTTACTAAGATATATAAAGCCGATGGGGTAGAAACAATTGCTTTAAATGGTATAAATCTTAAATTAAAAAGGGGTGATTTTTTGGCTATAACCGGAAGATCGGGTAGTGGAAAATCAACTCTAATGCATATTATTGGACTCCTAGATAAACCGACTTCAGGCGTATATTTTTTAAATGGAACAGACGTTTCTAAATTTGATGAAGATAAGCTGGCTCTTTTAAGAAACAAATCATTAGGCTTTGTATTTCAATCTTTTAATTTACTCCAAAGAACAACTGCTGTTGAAAACGTTTGTCTTCCGGCGGTATATGCTGGAATACCCGAAAATGAAAGAATGCAAAAGGCAAGAGTACTTTTAGACGAATTAGGGCTTTTGGAACAATCAAACAAAAAGCCAAATCAAATGTCTGGAGGGCAGCAACAAAGAGTTGCCATTGCAAGAGCTTTAATAAATGATCCATCAATAATTCTTGCAGATGAGCCTACTGGAAATTTGGACACAAAATCAGGTAAAGATGTAATGAAGATTTTAAAAAGTTTGAATAAAAACGGAAAGACAATAATTCTTATAACTCACGAACAAGATATAGCTATGCAAGCAAAAAAAATCCTCCATCTTGAGGATGGAAAAATAAACTAATGGATATAAAAGAACTATTAAAACTTTCACTTCGAGCTATAACGGCGAATAAGCTAAGAAGTTTTTTAACTACTCTTGGAATTGTTATTGGAGTTTTCTCCATAATTGTTTTGGTCTCAATAGGCTCGGGAATTAACAGCTATGTTACAACTCAAATATCATCACTTGGTTCAAATATATTTGAAGTTCTACCAGGTGGTGAGGGAAACGTATTTGGTGGTATTCTTTCTGCTAATTTAAAACTCCAGGACTCCGAGAATGTGCAAAGGAACTTAACTGGAATTGGAAAAGTAACGCCTCTTCTGCAACAAGCAGCAATTATTAAATATAAAAATATAAAAATAAAGGATGCTTTTGTTGGAGGAGTCAGTTATCAATACCCGGAGGTTGTGACCAGTTTAAAAATGAAATACGGAATTTTTTTTACAAAAAGCCAACAGCTTTCTGGAGCCCCAACTGTTGTGCTGGGATATAAAATTAATGAGAAATTTTTTAAAAATCAAAATTCGGTAGGTAATAAAATATATGTGGGAGAAAAACAGTACAGAATTGTTGGCGTAGCAGATAAAACCGGTACTGCTTTAGGCACTTTTGATAGGGATAATATTGTTTATATACCTGTTGAACAAGCCCAATCCCAGTTTGGTACTTCATACATTAGACAAATAGTGGTGTCTGCAAACAGCAAGGAATTAATGCCACTTGCTATTAAAAGAGTGGAGGCTACTCTTTTAAAAAGACTTACTAAAGACGATTTTTCTATAGAAACTGCAGAATCTATTTCGGAGACTATTACAAACGTTACAAATGTTTTATCTTTAGCTTTGGGCGGAATTGCTGCGATATCGCTTCTGGTCGGAGGAATAGGGGTTGCAAATATAATGCTCGTATCAGTAACCGAAAGAACTCGAGAAATTGGATTACGCAAAGCTTTGGGAGCAAAAAGGTCAGATATACTTAAACAATTTTTGTTGGAATCAGTACTAATATCTGTAACGGGTGGATTAATAGGTATAGCTTTAGGAATAGCTGCGTCGTTAATAATTGCGCGCTTGCTGGTTTCAACCGTAACTCCATGGTCGGTATTTATCGCTTTTGGATTCTCTGTACTTGTTGGAGTAATTTTTGGAATGGCACCTGCAATAAGAGCATCAAAGCTAAATCCAATAGAAGCTTTAAGATATGAATAAATATTACTCTCTAGTTAAATATCTAATCGGCTGGCCGTTATCTCTGGTTGCCCTTGTTTTTGTCGCAAGAATTATTTATTCAAATTCAAGCGTAGCTTTTAAATCAATTGAACAAGTAAATTATTTTTTACTGGCAATAGGCATACTTTTATTCGTATTCTTTTTCTTTTTAAAAGCTTATACATGGAAGCTTTTACTTGGGGAGAAGGGGAAAACTTTGTCCTTTAGGAAAAATGCTTTTTACTTGGCTACCGCAGAGTTAAAAAGGTATATTCCCGGAAACATTTGGGGTTTTGCAGCAAGAGCTACAATTTTTGAAAATAATAATTTATCAAAAAGAGAAGTTTTCTCTTATATTATTAAGGAATCTGTGCTTTTTTCTTTATCCTCTCTTATCATATCTTTAGTTTATATATTAAGCTCCGAGTCTACTCCGGGCATTAAGTTAACGGTTCTTTCCTTTACTACAATAGCTACTATTCTTTTTTTGTTAGGGAAGCATATTTACTATGCGCTGAACTTTAATTTACTCAAGAAAATAATTCATCTTCTGATCCCTACTTATTCATTTTTAGAAAACTTTAAAATTCTATCTTGGAGTATTTTATCCTTCATTTTATTCGGAATTGGAACTTATTTTTCTATTATTTCTATTTTCTCTCTAGATTTTAGTAAAATTTTAATCTTTGTTGGTATTTTTAACTTGTCTTTTTTTATCGGATATATTAGCTTAATCACCCCTATGGGTCTTGGGGTAAGAGAGGGAGCTATGACACTTTTACTTTCTTCTTTCTTAAGTGCTACTTCGGCTGCGGTGGCGTCTATTTTTTCAAGAGTTATTTTTATCGTTTCCGAATTATTAACTCTTTTTATTATTTATATTTGGAATAAAGTAAGTCCTAAATAAAACTAGACCTCGTAGTATCGGCAAGTTTTGTGCGCTCGAACTTGTCAGCCATGTATCCATTGGGAACAGTTGTAAGCTTATCTGCATATAGAAGAAAACCATTTCTTATAGTATGATCTCCAAATTTATCATTAAGCCTATCAATTGCTTTTAATAGATTATGGGTTTTCTTTTCATTCTCAAAGAGAGTTAGAGTTGTATTTGAAGAATTTATTAAGCTTGACGCCCCTATGCTTATTCTTCTTATATAATCTTCTGAGTCTAAAATAAAATTGTGTTCGGAAAGAATAAGATTGCAGATATTAAATAAGTCTTTTCCGCTTTCAAAATACTCCGTAACTGTTTTGCGGGCGTGTACATTTTTTGTCCCTCCAAGATAAATAAATGCGGTTTTGGCTTGTTTGTTTAGCCTTCTGAGCTTTAGGGCTATTTCTTCACAAAGTTCATAAACGTTTTGAAAAATAACTCGCTTGTCGTATTCGTTATGAGGCAGGCAATAATTCCTTCCAATAGATTTAACTTCTTCCTCAAGAAAGTATGGAATAACGCTTCTTTCATCAATTCCAAAAGCTAACATTTGCAAAAAGTCTGCTTCAACATTTCCAAACTCCTTTTTAAGTGTGTTCGTTGGCATGTCTCGAAGCTGTAGAAAATTATATATACCTAATTTATTAAGCCTTATTGCTATTCGATCTCCTATCCCACAAACATCTGTGAGTTTTATTTTACTGTAAACCTCATCTAGGTTTTCTTTTTCAATTTCAAAAACTCCATTTGGCTTATTTATTCCAGATCCAAGTTTTGCCAAAAGTTTATTGTAAGAAATTCCAATAGAAACGGTTATATATTCTCCGATTTCATTTTTTATTCTTTCTTTAATTGCTTTAACAATTCCTTCTTTTCCTCCAAATAAATGCTCTGAATTGGTAATGTCGATAAAAACCTCATCCAGTGAAAAAAGCTCAACATATGGGGAATAATCTTTGCATATATTTAAAAATTTTTGGGTTATTTCCCAGTATTTTGTAAAATGGGCTGGGACGAAAGTCATATTGGGAACAATTTGCAATGCTTCCCATGTAACGCTAGGGGATTTGATGCCTAGTTTTTTAGCCTCTTTTGAAGCTGCAATTATGCAGGTACGACCATTTGTTGCAGTAACGCCAATAGGAATTCCACGCAAATTTGGATTAAATTGCTGTTCGCAGGATGCAAAGTATGAATCAAAATCGATATGAAGGATTAAACGGTTCATAATTATAAAAGTAACCAATAAATATAAGTTCTGAGGATCTTTCTTAGAATTCTAACGGGCAGCATAAGTTAAGAATAGTAGAACTTTATACGAAAATCAATAGAATTAAATACAACAATCTAGGTCAATATTTAAATCGTGTATAATGGTGACATGGAAAGTGCGGAAAGACAAAAAATTAATCAACAAGCGGAATTTGTAACAGATACTTTTGAAATTAAATTTCTTTCCCGGAGCGCAGATGGGCTAGAGATAGTAACGGACCAAAAACTTTTAAGACACGCACCAAATACTCCTTTGCCTTTTGCCGAAAGGATTGCAAAAGAAAGAGCTAGGGAGAAAAAACAATTCAGAACAGGTACTGATTTTGCTCCAAAAGTGGGAATAAGAAACCCAAGATTAGAAGGAAACCAACTTATTGTTGATGTAATGCCTGTAACCTTCCCTACTTTTAAGGCGATAAGTGAGGCAGATATATCAACAAACGAAAGAGAAATTGCTAATCCATCAGCCACTTCATTAATTTTAGTTACTACAGAACCAGACGGATCGCATAAATTTATACTTCAACACAGGAGCCCTAAAAACTTCTTCTACGGAGACATTCCAGGGGCAAGTGCTGCAGGATACCTTGATGCAAAATTACATACTACCGGAAATGATAAGGGGAAAATAGACGCTGTTACAACAGATTCCATCAAAGCAAATGGGGCAAAAGAAATGAGAGAAGAAATTGGACTTTACCCAAGAGATATAGAAGATCTAAAAATTACGGGGCTTGCATCAGATAAGGTTAGGGTCCACGATGAATTCCTACTTTCTGCCAAAACTAAACTCAGTGCACGGGAGATTTTATTTAGATCAGGGTTAGGCGACACACATAGATTTGTCGAACAAGCACTTATAATTGATGCTGATAAGGAAACAGTAAATAAATTGTTGACCGAAGTTAAATGTCCATTGCCTCCTACGCATTTAGCTGCTTTTATTGCTGCCGAATACGCAATTATTCTCGAGGAAGAAGGGTTAGAAGTTGCTGAAGAATGGAAAAGGGAAATACAAGGAGGCGTAAAAAGAAATTATAGAGAAATAGATGAAATGGTCCAAAGATTCTACTTATATAATTTCCAGGTGGTAGATGATGTTCCAGAAGGGAAACCAGCTAGGAATACTCGTGGTTATGATCCGGCTTATTTACCATCGCAACAAGGTCTTCCAGATATTGATTCAGAATTAGAGCGAGTGGGAATAAAAACAAAAGAGTTACAGAGAACAGTTGATGAAGTTATGGTTTTTGATGTCGATGGAGTCTTAACCATACCGGATGAAAGATTGTTCGATAGAGAAGTAATGGAGCACATTGCCCAAGTTTTAAAAAGAGGCGAGCCTGTAATCCTTAATACGGGCAGGTCAATTTCCTGGCTCCAAGAAAAGATAGTAGCAAGGCTATACCACGCGCACAACCTTACAGATGTCACAGCCTTGCAAAACCTGTTTATGATTGCAGAAAAAGGTGGAGCTTGGATGGGTTTTAACGAACGGGGGCTTATGGATCCAGTACCGCATAGAGATGCAAGCGTATCGGTTCCCGAAAGTTTACAAAAAAAAGTAAGAGAAATTGTATCTGATGAATTTGCAAATACTATGTTTTTTGATGAAACCAAAGTATCGATGATTTCTGTTGAAATGAACGAGGGAATTGATCTGAAAAATCCAGAACAAGAAGAAATGTTTAGAGAAGGTCAAAAAAGATTGGTGGAAAGATTAAAGCAGCTCTTAAAAAGTGAAGGGTTGGATACAGATTTAAAAATTGATCCAACAACAATCGCAACCGATATACAAAACAAGCATGTGGGCAAAGACTTTGCTATGCAAAGAGCTGTCGCTTGGTTAAAACAAAGACATATTTTTCCAAAAAAATATATTACGTTCGGCGATAGCGAGTCGGATTTTGCTATGGCCCAGCACTTGCATCAAGCAGGCTCAGATGTTGAGCATGTTCATGTAGGAAAATCTGCCATTCCAGAAGGAGTTTCTTTTCCTGTGGTTATAACAGAAGGAAAGTATAACAAGGGCACGAACGAGTACTTGAAAAGTAAGGAACCAATCAGTTAATTTGGGGCTCAAGCAGTGTCCAATTATGAGATACATAAGGCTCACTGCATAGGTTACGATTAAAACAGCATGGCCTTCTCTCTCCAGAATTGAGCTTAGAAAGGGCAACTTCTATATGTTTTTGGCGAGTTTCAGATGTTTTGACAGCTCGTATCCAACGAACCCAATCCCAACGTGCATTTGGAGTAATATCTTTCCATAAAGCCTCGGCTTTGGGTGAAGACAACAACGCTTTCTTTAAATCGTCTGGGACTTCCGGCTCAATCCATTCTTTAGTCGGTTCAAGCGTAACCTGTACTGTATCGCCAGCAGCTGCACTAGCATCATCAAGCAACTTTTTGTCAAGCCTAAACCAGTGGCTTGGTTGTTTTCCTACTCCATACTTTCCATCCGGCTCAAGCAAGGTTTTAAAAAGAACCCCGTTGATAGTTCCCGAAACCATGGTCATACCTCTTGAGGGAAGTTTCGCGCTTGCATCCTCAGGAAGTCTTAAAATGGTCCATGTGTTGATCTTAAACAACTTAGCTTCAAAACTTATTGCGGACATCGTGGGTGGATGACGGGTAACGCTCCCGCTGCCTCCTGGACCACAACCAGGCGTTCTGCTTTTGAACTACATCCACCATGCTTACACTGAGTAAATCGAAGTGCGACCCTGGAGGGAATCGAACCCCCAACCTGGTGCTTAGAACGCACTCGCTCTATCCGTTGAGCTACAGGGCCATGCTCATATTTTATCAAAAATACCCTCGAAACAAAAGACTCGCTAGTGTATAATCGAGTTGAATTTATTGATGAAAAAAATATTTATTCAACAAATCGTTCCCGTTGCTCTCACAATTTTAACTTTCCTCGTACTTTCTACATGTCTTTATGGTTTGCTTCTTTTATTAAATTTATTGCCATTATCTGAAAAAATTCTACTAGATTTTAATAAACGGGACGTATTAATCGGAATAGCTATTTATTTAAAAACAGCGATTGACTTCGCAATATTTATAGGTAACTTAATGCACACAAACCCCGGATGGAAGAAGCGTATTGCAATAGAGCTGGGAACGGCTGTGGGTAATGCATTTGGTACATTTGCAGTCCTTATTGTGTGGGTTTTATTTAAGGAAGTGCCAATCTTAATGATGCTTATGATATTTGTAGCATCGATTGTGTTATTAAGAATGGCTCAAGAAAGTCTTGAGGAATTTCTAAAACAGAAAAAAAGTTTTATCGATATAAAAATGCCCGTTTATCTTCTTCAGTCTCAACTGAATTTCGTAAATAAATTATTTCGTCCAATTCTTAAATTTGTAGTGCCGCATTTGAACTTAACGAGGGTTAAAAAACTGTCATTTGTTAATTTAGCAGTTTTTTCATTTACGATACCTTTTATTTTGGGTTTGGACGATTTTGCTGGTTATGTTCCGTTATTCAATGTGATTAATCTATTTGGATTTGCCCTTGGAGTAATGCTTGGGCACATGATTTTAAATATAGGATTATTTATCTGGCCAACTAAAACTGTACAAATAGTAAGGCACCCATTTGTACTAATAATAGGTGGATTGGCTTTTGTCGGTCTTGCTTTGTGGGGTTTTTACGAAGTCTTCAAGCTATTTACATTTAATATAATGAGCGGGTGAAGGGAATCGAACCCTCGTATCAACTTTGGAAAAGTTGTGTTCTGCCATTGAACTACACCCGCCAAATGGGACAAACCTCGCGGTTTTCCCCAACGATTTCCATTTAAGGATAGCAAAATCGGAACTCTTAATCCAGCGATTTTGCTTAATCGTAGATAAATTATTATACAAAACATTTGAAGTTTGCTCAAGAATTCGCTACGATATTTTTATGTCACAAGGGATTAATCATTTTCACGGACATAAAAAACCAGTTACTCCTTTTGATCATTTAATGTATGCTGTAGCTTTAATAGCACCACTTCTTACTGTTCCTCAATTCCTAGATGTGTGGATAAGAAAGGATGCATCGGGCCTTTCACTTTTTACATGGAGCGCCTATACAGTTATGTCTTTTCTTTGGCTCTTATATTGGAAAGAGCACCATAAAACGTGGATCCTTCTTGGGCATATTATTATTCTTTTACTTAATGCTGGGATTGTACTTGGAATCTTGATTTACGGTAAGTCGGGGTGAGAGGAATTGGACCTCTTACTTCTCGGTCCCAAACCGAGCGTTCTACCGATGAACTACACCCCGTGCTGCCGAGCTTGGATTCGAACCAAAATAAACGGATCCAAAGTCCGTTGTCCTACCATTAGACGACTCGGCAATGCTTCAATTCTATCAATTTTTTGCTCAGTTGAAAAGCGAAGCACATTGCCGTAAAATTGTTTTACGTCATATTTTGTCCGCTTGCCTCGCTTTGCGGGACAAGAACTGACGAGCCGTGGTGGTGGAATGGCAGACACGAGGGCCTTAAGAGCCTTTGTCCCTAAACGGACGTGAGAGTTCGACTCTCTCCCGCGGCACAATTAAAGCATGTCGGGATTAATTTTAATGATTTTATCATCTCCTGATTTCGAAACCCCTCTTCCATCCAAATTACTTGTAGTTATATATAGAAAATTATCCGGCCCCAAAACTACATCTCTTAATCTTCCATATTCATTCTTAAAATACTCCGTTAATTGTTGCGTTGAAATATTATACTTGTAGAAAGCCTCTCCTTTTAGACCGCCAAAATATAATGAGCCATTGTGATATGCAAGACCGGCAGGTGCCCAAACATTTCTATCTGATTGCAATACGGGCCCCACAGTTCCTGATCTAACGCTCTGGCCGACGCTTTCCGGCCAGCCGTAGTTTTTGCCTTCTTCTATTTTATTTATTTCGTCTTGGCAACAATTAGGCCAAATTCCAGAAGGACCATGCTCTGTTTCCCAAAGTTGTCCTGACTCATCCCAAGCAATTCCTTGTGGATTCCTGTGTCCGTATGAATAAATCGCAACTTTTCCATCTCTTTCAACCCGCAATATTTTTCCAGCAAATGAATCCCTATCTTGTGCCAAAGAGGACTGCGTCGCATCACCGGTTGTAATATAAAGCAGGCCATCTGGCCCAAACTTAATTCTGCCTCCGTTGTGATAAATTCCGCCAGGAATTTCGTCAACTATGATTTTTTCTTCAGATAAAGAGCCATTCTTATAAGTTAATCTAACCACTCGATTAAGAGTATTATTTCCGTTTCCGCTATATGTGTAGTAAAAATAAATAAAATTGTTTGAAGAAAAATTTGGGTCCAAGGCCATTCCCATAAGACCGCCTTCTCCGTATTCTTTTACATTTCCAAGCTTCGTAATCTCACTTTTTTCTTTTTTTCTTATCAGAGCAACTGTTCCATTTCTCTCGGTAATAAGCATTGAGTTATCAGGAAGAAAAGCAATTGACCAAGGAGTGTCTAATTGTTCCGCGATTACCGTTATATTCTTAGAAGGAGTTTCACTTTTAGGTTTTAACGTGTTAAGACTTGGGAATACGGAGTCTTTATTAATAAATATGACAAAGAATGCTAATCCGACCAAAATCAAGATTATTAATAAAACTATTCTCATAACAATAATATAACGTATTTTAAACAAAATATCTTACAGAGCTATAAATTTTTTGTATAATATTCGAATTATGCGTGAAACTGTCCTAAAGTTTTTTAGCCTTCTTATTAGCAAATTTGCTTTCGCTTTTATAATCACCACTCTACTTACAGGAATAATTTTAATACCATTTGTTATTAAAAACACTTATAAAATAAACCAAGCACCTAAGCCTCTGCTCGATATAGTCCCCACTAAAATTATTACCAAAACGCCTACCGCAACACCTAGCCCTACATTAAAACCTATTCCGTCCAATATCATTGCGCCAACGAGTCCTCCTGTTGTAATAAATAATGTAGCTCCAGGATCTGGCTACAACAGGCAAACTGTTGCAATATCAGAAGGAAATTTTATCGTGGATATTATAGCTGCGGATTTAAATACAACCAGAGTAATCGTTGACACTGCATCTGATTCTGATTGCTTCGATAATTGCCCAGTACTTCCGCTTTCAGATTATGTATCAAGGAGTGGAGGATTTGCGGGTATCAATGGTACGTATTTCTGTCCGGCTTCATATCCATCATGTGCCGGCAAAGTTAATTCGTTCGATTTATTGGTTATGAATAAAAACAAATATTATTTTAATTCCTCCAATAATGTTTACAGCACAAACCCTGCAGTAATCTTTTATGGCAACTCTGTAAGGTTTGTCGGGCAAGCGCTTGAATGGGGAAGGGACACTGGTGTAGATGCTGTAATCTCAAACTTTCCATTATACGTAAGCGGCGGAAATGCTGTAGCACAAGGGGGAGTGAGGGGATTTAAATCATTTATCGGAAATAAAGGGAGCACGGTTTATATTGGATTCGTACGAAATGCAACCGCAGGAGAAACTGCAAAGGTTTTGCAAGCCTTAGGTTTGGAAAATGCGATGGGCTTGGACCAAGGAGGTTCCACTGCTTTAATGTATAACAGCTCCTATATTCTTGGCCCTGGTCGCGGGATACCAAATGCTGTCCTATTTGTGCGTAAATAGTGCCCAAGGGGAGATTCGAACTCCCAAGTCCTTGCGGACACAGCGTTCTGAACGCTGCGCGTCTGCCAGTTTCGCCACCTGGGCATTTGTGGGCCCTGAGGGACTTGAACCCCCGACACCTGCGATGTAAACGCAGTGCTCTACCACTGAGCTAAGAGCCCTGGTGCGGATGAGAGGACTCGAACCTCCACGCTTTTTACGGCACAGCCACCTCAAGGCTGCGTGTATACCAGTTTCACCACATCCGCGTGTGCTGAGGGCGTGAGTCGAACACGCATAGCCTGTTCTTCAGACAGGTGCCTTGACCACCTTGGCTACCTCAGCTTGGATTAATATTATACAAGAGCTCTTGACTCTTGACAAATTTAGTGTAGAATATCATCCTTATATTATGCCAGTATCGCAATTCGAGAGAGAAAGAACAACTAGAGTAAACTTTGATGAGCTTGCCGGCAAAGTCGGAGGGGAAGTTGTTAGAACAAAGAGCGGGGAGAAAACAAGCGAGAAATTACTCGTAGGTGATAAAAGAGGAGTCTTTAACTGGAGCTTAATAAGAGAGATTATCCCGCAAAGACTTTCTCGAGTGTTTTTTCAAGATGAATTCGGCAGAGCAGATGTTACCGACTTAAGTATTTCAGTTAATGGAAGTAGAATAGTATTCGAAGTTTCTGAAGCCTAACTTTTCTTCTTTGGTACTTTTGCCCCTGCTTTTCTAGCTTCAGATAGTCCAATTGCGATAGCCTGTTTTCTACTCTTAACCTTTCCACCCCTTCCACTCTTTAACGCACCACGTTTATACTCGTGGATAGCTTTTTCAACTTTTTGCTGAGCTTTCTTACCATATCTAACCATATTTATACTCCTCACCAATAAAACGCGTAAATGCCCTTGTTGTTATCTTGAGCCTGGGGTACATTTTTGCTATACTCCAATAGTTCGCGGGAGTAGTTCATCGGTAGAATGTTTCCTTGCCAAGGAAAAGGCAGCGGGTTCGATTCCCGTCTCCCGCTCATAGCCCCAAATTTCTTGACAAAAACATCTGAATTTGTCATTCTAAGGGATACATGAGAAAGATACTTATTTCTGCCTGCTTCTTCTTTCTTACTCCGGCACTTTTAATAGTTTCCATTCTATTTTTCGGCTATCTCAGCTCATATTCAGAACGCTCTTTTCTATCATTCCAAAAATCGCCCAAAGTAGCATACGCTGCTGTTCCAAATTCAAATCAAGCCTACTTATTAGATAATGCAGAAAAAGATGCCCGGGTAGAAAGAATAAGAGATTTTCTGACAAAATACGACTCTGACCTTGCTCCATATGCAGAATTTATTGTTGAAACAGCAGATAAATATAGCCTGGACTGGAGACTGGTCCCTGTAATTGCGATGCAGGAATCAACTCTTTGTAAAAAGGCGCCCAAAGATTCTTTTAACTGCTGGGGATTTGGGATTTACGGCAAGAAAGTTACAAAATTCTCAAACTATAAAGAAGCAATTGAAACTGTTACAAAGACCCTTGCCAAGAATTACATAGACCAAGGACTAGTTGAGCCTGACGAAATAATGAGTAAGTATACGCCTTCAAACGACGGAACTTGGGCCAAAAACGTAGCAAGTCTTATGAATGGTCTACAAATCTAGCCCATAGTACACCCCTTGACAAACCTATAGTTGTGTGATACAATGCCTCCTAGATCCTAAGGTATGTCCTTCCAAATACATACGTTAGGATTTTTTTTGGGCAAAAACGCCCTCATTAATATGAAAAGAATACTGCTCGCATTTCTTGCGGCAATAATCTTAACATTTCCAAATACAACCTTTGCGCAGGAAAAGGCTTCTGCCTCATCTGCAAAGATTGTTTCAAAAATTGAAGTAAGCTCCGTATTTGATAACCGTGTTCAAATACTTAGAGCATATCTTTTACAAAGAAATTCTCCGCTTGCCTATAACGCTTCTGATTTTATAAATTACGCAGACGAACACAGCCTGGACTGGAGATTAGTTGCCGCAATTGCAGGAGTAGAATCTTCTTATGGTCTGGCTATTCCATACAATTCCTATAATGCATGGGGATGGGGAGTTTATGGAGATAATGTAATTAGATTTGCTTCTTGGAAAGAAGGAATATACACCATTTCCGAAGGTCTTAGAAATAAGTACATGAATAAATGGGGCGCTTCAAATGTATACGAGATTGGAAGAATGTACGCTTCTTCGGCAGCGTGGCCAAACAGCGTAAATATACACTTAAATGAGATACAAAAATTTACACTTAGGGACACCAAAAGCTCACTTCCGCTTTCTTTCTAATTGAGCTATAATGTACGCATCTCTTCGCGATGCGCGGACGTGGTGAAACGGCAGACACGCAAGGTTTAGGACCTTGTGCCCGCAAGGGCGTGGGGGTTCAACTCCCTTCGTCCGCACCAAAACTATGAAGACAACATCACAAATAAAAAGAGAGCAAGATGGAACAATTGAACTTACAATAGTTGTCCCTTGGCTTGGAATAAAACAAACAAAAGATGAAGTTATTGCTGATCACGCAAAGGAAGCTGATCTTGCAGGCTTTAGGAAAGGCATGGCGCCATTGGATTTAGTTGAAAAAAGTCTAGACAAAGGACACATTAGAGAAGACATTCTTCGCAAAATCCTTCCTGCCGCATATGCTGATGCAGTAAAGACAAACGCAATTAATCCGATAGTTTCTCCAAGAGTCCGTGTCCAAAAAATCGAAGACGAGAAGGACTGGGAAATCGTAGCTCTTACTTGTGAGATGCCTAAAATTGAGTTGGGCAACTACAAAGAAGAAGTTGAAAAAGTTACCGCTAAATCAAAAATTTTAATCCCAGGAAAGGAAAGAGAAACAGTTAGTTTTGATGAAATATCAAAAGCACTTCTTGAAAGCGTAAGGCTTACTGTGCCAAAAGTAATTCTTGAGCAAGAAACAGAGAGACTTCTTGCTCAAACCTTAGATGAGATAAAAAGACTGGGTCTAACCCTTGATCAATACCTTGCTTCAACCGGAAAAAACATAGAGGCACTAAAAGCAGACTATGCTAAAAAAGCTGAATCGGATATAAAAATAGAGTTTACTTTGCAACAAATCGCAAGCGAGCAAAACATTAAAGTCGAGGAAAGCGAAATTGAGGAAGCAATTAAGGCTGCAAAAACAGATGAAGAAAGAAAAAATCTTACAAATAATAAATATCTCGTAGCAAGTATTATAAGGCAACAAAAAACGCTTGATTTCCTACGTAACTTGTGATATATAAGACTTGCATATGGCATTAAAAAATCCTTTAAAAACAGTCAGAGAAAAAAACCTAGATGAAATCGGCACAGAGCTGTTGACAAGTGCTGCTAAAACTACAACCAACGAGTTAAATGAAGAATGGAAGACATTTATGAGGCAGGCTTTAGGACAAGCTGAGCAGGCTCAAAAACAAGCTCATGATGCGGAAAAACTGACCGGGGAACTACAAGAGGGAGAAGAAATCTCTTTTGCTTCAAAGAAGGTCGAAATAAAAGAAATGAGAGTTGAGGGCGATCCGGATATGAAATACGTGGATAAAATTCTCCATGCGGAAACAATAAGAGTAAATGCAGACAATCAGGAAATTAAGCAAAGACTTACAGAAATTCAGGTAGAACTCAAAAAAATCACCGAAAAATCCAAAGAACTGGAAGTTCAATTTAGACAGGTTGCAGCTGAAACTATTCAAGAAAACATTAAACCAGGAAACTATCACCTGAATTTTGTAGAGTGGATGTTGTCTACTATTCAGGCTGCACGAGTTAGAATCGAAAGTTCTGCAAACTGGATGTCAGCTTTGGCTGGAAAAAAATCAAAGAAAGACTTTTGGAGCCTTGCTAAAAAACACGGAACTAGCTTTAGTCTTTCTGCCGAGCGCTACATGGTTCAACAAACAGGCTAATTTACCTCTTGATATAAAATACAAACGTTGTTGTTTGAACACACTTATTTTGCTAAAATAAACGAGTCGCGGGCTCGTAGCTCAGTTGGTTAGAGCGTTGCATTGACATTGCAAAGGTCAGAAGTTCGACTCTTCTCGGGCCCACACAAATGAAAAAAATATTTTTGACCTGGAATCTACCTGAATATAAAGAATGGGCCACTCCTACAGATGGTGGTTATGAACTTTACATTATCCGAAAAGAACCAGATAATTTCCTCGTGGTAAAAGCAAAACTAATAATTGAAGCGAGGGGCTTACCAGGTTTTAAAGTTTTAGAAGAACACAATCTTTCTGATGAAAAATCCGCTTTAAGAAAAGTGCAGGAATGGAGATAGTTGTAACCCTTACTAAAGTAGGGTAATGTGATTATATGGCAATTGAAACGATTAATGCAGAAGAAGAAAAAAGGAAACTGCTTTGGCTCAAGGATTTAAGCGAGTTTATTGTCGAAGCTAACCTGGCGACATGGGCGGGAGAAGGAAAAGAAGTTGAGCAACCCCAAAGACCAGGTTATAAAGAGCTTGAATATCCTCCCCAAAAAGAACCTGGAATAATTCCGCAAAAGGGATTTTACCTTAGAGACAGTTATACAAAATACTTCAGAGCTCCAGGTATGACGACCATTTACTATAATGGAGAACCTGCATGGGCAATGTCATATGGGGGAACCGGAATGGTGCCTGGATATGAGCTTAGGGCACAAGAAGTTTTTACTTTTCTAAAACACGCCTTGAAAGCCGTTTCTCCTCAGCTTCCATTCAGAGGACCTACTGAGTTTGGAGAAGGACGTTTAATTTACAGGTTTAATCTACTACCGAATACTGATGGAAATCTAGGTAATCTCGAAGATGCTTTATGGCAGGAAAAAATATTTGAACAAGGAATAGGAGATCGTCCTGACATCCTTTTATTTACACAAACGGGAATTGCGGGAGTTGCAATAGGCAAGGGCGAGCATACAACAGCAATAAAACCTTGGAATTTATGACAAGAGACGAGGCCTACAATTTGCTTTCGCAGCACATAGTCAATCAAAATTTAATAAAGCATATGCTTGCTACGGAGGCTGTCATGCGGGCGCTTTGCAAAAGGCTGCTGCAAAATCCCAGCGTACAAGTTTTGGATAATTGGGGATTAGTTGGGTTACTGCATGACTTGGATTATGAAATGGCTAAGGAAGCTCCGGAAAAACACGGACTAATTTCTAAAGATTTATTAACTGGTAAAATTAGCGAACCACAAATTTATGCGATTATGGCTCACAATTCAAAGTATACAAAAGTGGAGCCTAAATCAGCACTTGATTGGAGCATCGCATGTTGTGACGAGCTCACTGGCTTAATCGTTGCATCTGCTCTTATTCATCCAGATAAAAAACTTTCTTCCATAAATGCGGAATTCGTTATGAAAAGATTTAGAGAAAAAAATTTTGCAAAAGGGGCAAACAGAAAATCTATCGAGAGATGCAAAGAAAAACTCGGAATTGAGCTTGAGGAATTTATTGAAATTAACCTTGAGGCGATGCAGGAAATTGCACCAATTCTTGGACTCTGATAAGCTTAATATATGGAAAAACACGAAGGACTTCATAAAAACAAAAAAGAAATTTTTATAAATAATTTTATCGGCGGAATATCCTGGGGACTGGGAGCAACAGTCGGACTTGCAGTTGTTTTGACTACCTTAGGAATAATTATAAAAAATGTTAATCTAGTGCCGTTTGTTGGAAGTTTTGTTGCAGATGTAATAAAATTCGTTCTTTCTAAAAACCCCGAGCTTCTCAGATAAATTTTGTGATAAAATACGCTCATGCCTAACTTAAAAGATCATAGACAAATAGGAGCTGAACTTGATTTATACTCATTCCACGATACTGCCCCGGGAGCAGTTTTTTGGCACCACAAAGGATATTTAATCTACCGCAGCCTTCAGGATTATCTTCGCAGTGAACTTTTGTCCAACGGCTATGATGAAGTATTCACTCCCGTTATGGTAAAAAGCGATTTATTTAAAAAGTCTGGTCACTGGGATTTTTACAGTGAGAATATATTTAAGCTGGAGCAAGAGAAAGAAATATATGCACTCAAGCCCATGAATTGCCCAGAGGCTTGTTTGATTTATGGCTCTAAAGTTAGAAGCTATCAAGAGCTCCCTATAAGGCTTGCCGACTTTGGCATTCTTCATAGAAACGAACTTTCCGGAGTATTGGGAGGCCTATTTAGAGTCAGACAATTTACAATTGATGATGCACATCACTTTGTCAGACCGGACCAAATACAAAAAGAGATAGAGGATCTTTTGGTTTTTGTAGAAAAATTTTATAAGTTATTTGGCTTTAGGTCTGAATTCATGTTGGCTACAAAACCTGATAAAGCAATGGGTGATTCAAAGCTTTGGGAAGAGGCTGAAAAGGATTTGGAGCAAGCGCTTAAAGCAGCAAAAGTAAAATATGGCATTAAAGAAAAAGACGGCGCTTTCTATGGACCTAAAATAGATATTCATATAAAAGATTCACAAGAAAGAGATTGGCAGCTAGCTACTATTCAGCTCGATTTCCAGATTCCTGAAAAAATGGAGCTTGAATACATAGGTAAAGATGGTAGACCAAAAAGACCGGTTATTATACATAGGGCAATTACAGGCTCTCTCGAGCGGTTTATGGGAATTTTAGTCGAGCATTATCAGGGAGGTTTTCCTTTGTGGCTTTCTCCGGTTCAGGTTGCGATACTTCCAATCACAGACGAACAATTAGGATACGCCAAAGTTGTCAAGGAAAAGCTGGAGGCGGAGAACATTAGGGCTGAAGTGGACGAACGGTCGGAAAGGCTTCAAGCTAAAATAAGAGACGCTGCTTTGCAAAAAATTCCGTATTTGGCTATAATAGGCAAGTCTGAATTTGAGTCAAAGAGTGTTTCGATAAGAACACGCGAGGGAAAAGACTTGGGTAAGCTTGAATTGACTAAATTTATTCAAAAAATAAAAGAGGAAATTGATAAAAAGGTATAATCAAAAGAAGGATAGTAAGTTCTATAGAGTTAACGAGCGTATATTTGCCAATTCCTTAAGGGTGATTGACGCGCAAGGAAAGCAAATCGGCGTAATGACAAAAGTCGCCGCGCTTGCACTCGCAAAGCAAAATTTATCGGACTTAGTTGAAATCGCACCAAGGGCTAATCCTCCGGTTGCAAAAATAATAAATTATAAAAAGTTTTTGTATCAGGAGGAAAAGAAAAAACGGGAGGAAAAACGAAAGACAAAGTCAACTGAAACTAAAGAGGTCCGCTTAGGCCCGTTTATGAGCGAGAACGACCTTGCGGTGATGACAAAAAGAACCCGAGACTTTTTACAAGATGGTAACAAGGTGAGGCTGGTGGTCTATTTCAGCGGTCGTCAAATTACGCATCCTGAATTTGGACACAAAGTTTTGGACGGGGTAATTGAAAAATTAAGCGATACATCAAAAGTGGACAGAGAGAAAAGACTTGAAGGAAGAAAGTTGATTACAGTACTTTCCCCTGAAAAGCAAAAATCAAATGAAAAAGAAAATAAAAAAATCAGTAGCTAGAAGATTTAAGGTCACCAAAACAGGTAAGGTTTTGTTCGGTCACCAATACGGAAGTCATAAGAAACTTAACAAAAGAAAATCGCGAATTAGAAGACAAAAAGAACCGGGAGTTTTAAAAGGAACGTTTGCAAAAAAAATTAAAAAAATGTTAGGAGAAGCATGAGAGTTAAAAGAGGAATAGTTTCGAGAAGAAAACACAATAAACTAGCTGAACAAACCCGCGGGTATAGGGGCACCAAACACAGACTTGTTAAAACAGCCAAGGAGGCTCTTTTGCATGCAGGTGCATATGCGTATCATGGACGAAAGATTAAAAAGCGGGACATTAGAGCTTTGTGGATTACAAGAATCGGAGAAGCGGCAAAATTGCAAGGGATTTCTTACAGTGCTCTAATAAACAAGCTTAAAAATGACAAGATTGAGCTCGACAGAAAAATTTTGGCAGATTTAGTAGTTAATGATCCGGAAACTTTCAAAAAAATAGTCACCTCTGTAAAATAGCTCTCCCATGAGTAAAAGTTAGTAATGAAATATAGCCTCTAATTTGATATCCTTATCTAATGGAAGAAGAACTAATAGGAATTAAGAATGCCGCGCTGTCCTTTATCCTAGAGGCTGAGTCGCTTGAGAGCATTGAGGAGACTAAGCTGCAATTCTTAGGAAAAAATGGAAGACTTACTATAGCAATAAAGGATATTAAAAAAGTGCCAGAGGATAAAAGGGCAGCGGTTGGGATGCTTGCAAATGAAGTTAAAGAAACAATTGAGCGAGCAATTGAGTCTAAAAAACAAAATCTAAAAGAAAAGAGCCTAAGTCATGTTGTTAAAAAAATCGATGTTACCAACCCGGGAAAAGCAGCCCCGATAGGACATTTGCATTTAATTACCCAAGCAATTGAGGAAATCACAGATATATTCAAAAGCATCGGCTTTACAAGAGTTAAATATCCTGAGGTCGAATGGGACTGGTTTTCTTTTACTGCCTTAAACTTTCCCCAAAATCACCCTGCAAGGGATGACTGGGAAACGTTTTTTATTGACGAGAGACAGAGCGATAAATTCGGACCAATGCTGCTGACCCCACATACGTCAAGTGGACAAATAAGAGAAATGCTTTCTAATAAACCCCCGATAAAAATGCTAAACATTGCTAAAACATACAGAAGGCAGGCCGATGTAGGCCACACCCCCATGTTTCATCAGTTTGAAACTCTAGCTGTTTCGGAAAATCTTTCGATTGGACACTTAAAAGGTACGCTTGAGTATTTTGTTCGCTCATTTTTTGGACCAAACATAAAAACTAGAATACGCCCTTACCATTTTGAGTTTACTGAGCCATCTTTTGAGGTAGACATAACGTGTACAGTCTGCTTAGGAAAAGGATGCAAGCTCTGCAAAGAAGGCTGGCTTGAAATGGGTGGAGCGGGTATGGTTCACCCTAATGTTTTGAAAAATGGAGGAATTGACCCGCAAAAATACAGAGGCTTTGCATCAGGATGGGGAGTAGAAAGGGTGCTTCTTATGAGGGAAAACCTAAATATAGATGACTTGAGACTAGTTTACTCAAGCAAACTGGAATTTTTAGAACAGTTTTAAAGTATAAATGAATATTCTAATTCCAACATCTTGGCTAAGAGAACATTTAGCTACGAAAGCAAGCGACGAGATGATTGCTGAAATTTTATCAGCATCCTCCGTTTCTGTTGAGAAAATAAGGAAAAGAAATGATGAGTCAATATATGACATCGAAGTAACCACCAATCGACCAGATTTAATGTCAATTAGTGGAATAGCAAGAGAAGCAAACGCCGCGCTTATAAGTCATGGTATTGAATCTAAATTCAGTCCAATATCGATTAATCAGACTATAAACAAAGGGAATTCTTTTCCAATTGATGTAAAAAGTGACTCAAAAATTGTTAACAGAATTTGTGCAATTATCATGGCAATTAGAGTCGGCAGATCGCCTAAGCTTTTCATTGACAGGCTAGAAGCGTGCGGTATTAGATCTTTAAACAATGTTATAGATGTTACAAATTATGTAATGCGCGAGGTAGGGCATCCAACGCACGTTTTTGACTTAGACAGACTAAATACGAATTATCTAACAATAACAAGATCAGAAAAGGGTGAACAATTGACAACTTTAGATGGCAAAACATATACGCTTTTGGGTGATGATATTATAGCTAAAGACGAAAATGGAAGAATTGTTGATCTTTTAGGAATATTGGGGACGCAAAATTCTGTTGTTACAGATCAAACTAAAAGAATTTTATTCTTTGTTGATAACAATAACCCAGCAAACATAAGAAATACATCAATGAACTTAGGAATTCGAACTGATGCAGCTATATTAAATGAAAAAGGAATTGATCCAAATATTGCAATGACAGCGCTTCTTAGGGGCATAGAGCTTTATCAGGACTTGGCAGACGGAAAAATTGAATCTGAAATACTAGATATCTACCCAAATAAAACAACAAATAGGCAAATCAGCATTTCCAATGAAAAAATATCTGATGTTATTGGAGCTGGAATTCCACTTAATGTCTCTAAAAAGATTTTAGACTCACTCGGTTTTATAGTAGAGATGGATAAAGATAGATTAGAAATTCAAATACCCGTAACTCGTGCTGATGTAAGGATTGAAGAAGATATTATAGAAGAAATAGCAAGAATTTATGGCTACCATAAAATCCCCTCTGTGATACCCGGCTTTTTTAGTACTAAATCATATAAATACCACGACTCATTTTACTTTGAGCAAAGAGTTAAAAACGCTATGAAATATTTGGGCTTTACTGAAGCTTATACATATTCTTTAGTTTCAGAAGAAAAGTACGAAGGGCCGATTGAGAGTGCATTAAAAATCAAAAACCCCTTAAGTATTGATATGGCATATTTAAGAAATTCACTGGTCCCAAGCCTTTTACAGGCAGTGGAGGAAAACAAAAAAAGAGATTTGATCCAAATTTTTGAAATAAGTAATATATACGAAAAAAGAAAATCTGAATTGCCAAAAGAAACTCTATTTTTCGCAGGAATATTAAAAGAGCAGAGTGCGGATTTCTATAAAGTGAAAGGGTTAATAATTGAGGTTTTAAAAGATATTGGAGTTAAGGATTTAATATTTAAAAATACCAAAAAAGCAGGAGCTGGTTCGTCTATCTACCTAGGTAAGGAATACTTGGGAGAAATAGAAGTTTTAGATACCAACTTAATTGATTTTGAGCTAAATTTCGAAATTATTTTAAAATTTACCAATGTCAAAAAAACTTACAAACCATTTGCAAAATTTCCGGCAATCCACGAAGATATTTCAGTAATTAGCACATTAAACACCCAGAACTTGATAAACGAGATACAAAGCGTAAACAGAATAATTTCAGACGTATATTTAAAAGATGAATATAACGAAAGCCGGACGTTTCATATAACTTACCAGGATTTTGAAAAAAACTTAACAAAAGACGACGTAGCAAGCATTCGAGCGAAGATTATAAACCATTTAAAAGAAGGCCTGCAGGTCCAAATCAGGGAGTAGGCGTTAAGCTAATTGGAAGAATGCCTGTGGGAGTTGGGGTGCTTGTCGGTTCATCCTTTTTTTTACTTTCCCCCGGATCGTAAGTAGAAACTTCTGTAGGAGGATAATATTCAGCCTTATCAGCAGCAAAGGTTTCGCGCAGCCATGTTGAAATTCCTTCCATCCATCTATTTTTTCCATCATTTGATATTGGATCGTCTTCTTCAAATACAATATAATCTTTAGTTTCATAATCTCCTTGCTCTATTTCTTTTTCATTGGCAAGTTTACCACTTTGCTGTTTTGATAATTTAACTTTCTTATATATACTAGAGGCGCTAGTTGGCTCTGTACCTTTTATATAGTATTCGCTTCTGGTCGGACGCCCCTCAACGGGCAACCCGCCTCCATATGCGTCTACTTGAAGTGCAACGACGTTATCAGGCTTGCTGGGTGCAACATCCAGTTTACCTTTTAAAACATGAGCCATAATCCTATTCCAGATTGGTGCTGCTCCGGTGATTCCAGATGCAATATTGCCCATTGGGGAGTTATCGTTATTTCCTACCCATGTGCCTACCACGAAATCCCTCGTATATCCTACTGTCCAATTATCTCTTTTTTGGTCCGTAGTACCAGTTTTAACAGAGACATTTGGATGACCTGATACAACCAAGTATGAATTGGTACCAAACGTTGGACTTCTTGCGCTATTGTCTAAAAGTATATGTGAAATAAGAAACGAGATTTCCTCTGAAAAAATTCTTTGGGAAGAAGGAGGTTTGTATTTATAAATAGTATTTCCTTTCGCATCTTTTACTTCAAGTATTGATACTACTGGCATTTTTGCTCCATTATTTGCAAACACGCCATAAGCCTCGACTTCATCAACCAATCTTACATCTCTTCCTCCTAAAACCAGGGAATAGCCGACATTTTTTAGATTTTCCTCCGTCGGCTGCCAGTTTTCTATTCCCATCTCATAAGCTTTTTGCATAACGTTTTTTACGCCAACCCTTGCAACCATTTTAACTGCAGGAACGTTCAAAGAGTTAGCCAAAGCAAACCTAACCAGCACGGGACCTCTGTATTTACCGTCGTAGTTTACAGGAATATAATCTTTCTCCGAATCATTAGCTTTAAAATTTGTTTTGGTGTCCATAAGCAGAGTAGAGGCGGTATAACCTCTTGAAAAAGCCACTGCGTAAGTAATCGGCTTTAAAGAAGAGCCAGGTTGCCTATAGCCTGTTGCTGCATTAAAATTTCCATCATTATCGGTGTCAAAATAATCTGCGCTACCAACCATTGCTAAAATTTCACCTAATTTTGGATCAGTTACCACAGCAGCGCCGTTTCCTACTTTAAAACCTTTAAGCTTCTTGATTTCTTCATTTACTATTTTTTCAGCTTCTTGTTCAATTTTATAATCCAGAGTCGTGGTAACTCTTAAGCCACCTGTTTCAACTGCTGCTTCTCCAAATTGCTTAACTAACTGCTGCTTTACGTACATAACAAAATGTGGTGCCTTTATTCCGATATTTGTTTGAGTAAACTTTTTATCTTGAATTTCTTTATATGCATCGTCTGCTTGTTTTTGATTAATATATCCCTGCTTAACCATCTGGTCTAAAATGGTTTTAGTCCTTTCTATGTAATATTTATTACCCGAATAAGGCGAATATATACTTGGAGCCTGCGGAAGACCAGCAAGAAATGCGCTTTCCGACAGCGTTAAGTCCTTTACGTCTTTATTAAAGTATATTAAGGAAGCTGTCTGAACACCCAATGCTGTTCCACCATACGGTACGCTATTGAGGTACATCTCAAGAATTTGATTTTTCGTATATTTTCTGTCCACCTGAATGGAAAGCATGAGCTCTTTTATTTTTCTAGGGATAGTACGCTCCGACGTTAAGAGAGCATTTTTTACTAGCTGCTGGGTAAGCGTTGAGCCTCCTGTAATCCTTTGCCTGAGTATTGGATCTATAATAAGCCCTCTTATATAACCCGTGACAGAGAATCCACGATTTGTGTAAAAGTCCTTATCCTCAATTGCAATTGTTCCTTGTTGTAAGTACTTCGGGATATCTTTGAGCTTTACATATATTCTGTTTTGATTTTGATAAACAGAATAAAGCAACTCACCATTTCTATCATAGATACCACTTGACTGATTAGCCTGAGCTTCGATAAGCTTTCCCGGAGCAGGCAAATCCCTTCCATACCATACAAATAAAAACATAAGAATGACTACAAATCCGATGGTTGCAAAAAAAGCATATTTAGCAAGTCGGCTTGCCACTGTAATTTTAGGCGTATTTCTTAAATAATTATTCCTTCCTAAATTAAATCTGGGGAAGCTGAAAGTGAGATAATTTTTTCTTCGTGCCCTACGTGAGTAATCCAACATTTACTAGCTAAATTATACCAAAAAAAGCACCTCCTATGCTATACTCAAGCTATGGATAAAGCGGCAGAACTTTTAGAAAGAGGGGTAGCAAATATCATTCCTGATAAGAATGTTTTGTTGGGAAAATTAAGAGGTGAAAAAAAATTAAATATATATCTTGGTATTGATCCAACGTCCACAAAAATTCATCTTGGTCATGCAGTAGCACTTAGAAAGCTTCAACAATTTGCAAAGCTAGGACACAATGTCACATTTTTAATTGGTGACTTTACGGCACTAATTGGGGACACTTCAGATAAAGAATCGGAAAGACCGGCTCTTACTAGGGGGGAGATCTCCGAAAACTTTAAAACATACAAAAAGCAGGCGCAGAAAGTTTTGGATTTTTCAAAAGTAAAAATTAAATACAACGGCGAGTGGCTAAAAAAACTAATTTTTGAAGACATACTAAAACTAATGCAACATTTTAGCGCAGGCGATTTTGTAGGAAGAGAATTGATTAAAAAAAGACTCTCGGCTAATAAAAGGGTTGGCCTACATGAGCTTCTATACCCGGTTATGCAAGGCTACGACAGCTTTATGCTTGATACCGATATCCAGATTGGTGGGACAGACCAAACTTTTAATATGCAGGCAGGAAGAACACTACTTAAAAATTTGAAAAATAAAGAATCTTTTGTCTTAACGACACCGATTCTCGAAGGAGCAGACGGTCGCAAAATGAGCAAGTCATTTGGAAATGCGATTTGGTTGGATGATTCGCCCACTGACATGTTTGCAAAAATTATGTCGATAAATGATGACTTAATTATTCAATACTTTACTTTGAGTACAAACACGCCCCTTTCAGATATTAAAAACATTGAAAAAAGACTTGAGAAAGAGAATCCGATAAATATAAAGAAACAGTTGGCCTTTGAAATAGTTCGAGGGTTAGATGGCGAGAAAGCGGCCACCCTAGCTCAGCAAGATTTTGAGAGACTAGTTCAAAAAAAAGAAATGCCTCTGCAACTCAATACATTTACACCCACAAGTGGAGCATCTATCGCAAGAACAATTTCTGAATGGGCTAATATTAGTGCTTCGGAAGTAAAAAGAGTTATAAATCAAGGCGGAATTGAGCTTGATGGGCAAAGAATTGATCTTTCCGAAGCAAAAAAACCAATTAAGATAGGGTCTATTGTTAGAGTGGGTAAAAAACCACCTTTCAGGATCGAGAAATAATTTGATACAATAATCATATGGAATTTTTTAGAAAACATCAGTGGATTGGAAAGATTATTATAATAGTTGCAGCACTTGCGTTAATTGCAACTTCGGTTCTTGCCTTTATTCCTCCTCCGCAATAAAATCTATACATTATGGATTTAAATACCCCTGTAGGGCTCGTATCAAGATCTTACAAAATGTATGCAGGAAGGCTTTCAAAGCTTGGAATTTTTACAATCTATGATTTTTTGCTCCATATTCCATTCAGATACGAAGACTACTCTTTAATTTCAAAAATAGGACAAGTCCAAGCAGAAGAATTAATAACTGTAAAAGGCAAAATTGAAAAAATTGAAAATAGATACCTAAGGCGATGGAAAACCCTACAAAAGGCGCAAGTAACCGACGGCACTGGAACGCTTGATGTTATCTGGTTTAACCAACCTTATATTCCTAAAGCTATAAAAGTAGGCGATGAAGTATCGCTATCCGGCAAGATAGAGTTGGATAAAAACAAATTGATAATGAAATCACCGGACTATGAATTAGTAGTTGACAATGAAACTATCCATACAGGTAGAATTGTGCCTATTTATCCTGAAACTAAAGGAATATCATCTAAGTGGTTAAGAAGGCAGGTTTATAAAGTTTTAGACCAGTTTAAAGACCTCCAAGACTATTTACCAAAGGAGACTTTGAGAAAAAATAACTTAGGCGATCTATCATATGCAATAAACTCAATCCACTTCCCCAAAAGTATGCAAGAAGTCGAAAGAGCAAAAGAAAGACTTTCATTTGATGAAATGCTAAAACTACACTTGTTATCTTTAAAAAGAAAAAAAGAATGGAAAAAAGATAAAGTTAATCCTTGGAAAATTGACAAAAATAAGATTAATGAGCTTATTAAAATACTTCCTTTTGAATTAACCGATGCCCAAAAAAACGCAGTTGAGGAAATTTTAAGAGACTTATCTTCCAATCTTCCCATGAACAGGCTTTTAGAGGGAGACGTAGGAAGCGGTAAGACCATTGTTGCCGCAATTACAACATATGCATCCTTCCTAAATGGATTTCAAACTGCTTTTATGGCTCCAACTGAAATTCTTTCCTCCCAGCATTTCCAAACACTAGACAATCTGCTTTCACCCTTAGAAATAAAAGTCAAATTATTCACCTCAGGCTCTAAAAAAATAGACGACTTTGACGTTGCTGTCGGGACACATGCTTTAATCTATAAAAAAGTGCAGTTTAAAAAACTTGGACTTGTTGTAATAGATGAGCAACAAAGATTTGGGGTAGAGCAGAGAGCAAAACTGAGGCTCAAGGGTAAAAATCCTCATATTTTAACAATGACTGCGACTCCAATTCCGCGTACAGTTGCACTAACTATGTATGGCGACTTAGACCTTTCGATTTTGGATAAGATGCCCAAGGGAAGAATTAACATCAAAACCTGGCTTGTTCCTCCTTCTAAAAGAGAAGGCGCATATAAATGGATAAAGGAAAAGATAGAGCGAGAAAAAGACCAGGTTTTTATAGTATGTCCATTTATTGAGGAGTCAGAAAATATGATTACAGTTAAGGCAGCTAAAAAAGAATTCGAGCGATTATCAAAAGAGGTTTTTCCTAATTTAAAACTAGGACTTTTACATGGGAAGCTTAAATCAGGCGAAAAAAATGACGTTTTAAATGACTTTAAAAACAAAAAGATAGATATTTTAGTTTCAACTCCGGTTGTTGAGGTTGGTATAGATGTTCCTGCGGCAACAATTATGCTAATCGAGGAGGCGGAAAGGTTTGGTTTGGCTCAATTACACCAGCTAAGGGGAAGAGTGGGAAGGAGCAGCAGGCAATCTTACTGTCTTCTTTTTACATCAAGCAATAATCCATTAACGCTGAGGCGATTAAAATCTATGGAAAAAATTTATTCAGGCCCAGAGCTTGCGGAACTGGATTTAAAACTTAGAGGCCCAGGACAAATTTATGGGACCACGCAACACGGAACTTTTCAGTTAAAAGTAGCTAGCTTTTCAGACATTGAGCTTATCGCGAAAACTAAAAAGGAAGCTGAAATTTTATTTGAAAAACTTCACAAGTATCCAAAGTTAACAGAACAAATAACCCTAGGCGATAAAAAGGTCTCCCCAGACTAACTTATTGCGATTTAAGCTCAAATCGGATATAATATCATTCTAGAACTCAAAATGCTTTGCATTTTGAAGGAGGAGAATAAAGCGAAAAGTTGAAGTTTTGACTCTGTCAAAACGAAAATAAAAGCGCAGATTAGACGAAATGCCACAAGAGCCAAAGAAAAGACATTCACGGCAAAGACAGGGAAAAAGAAGAGCGGCAATAAAACTTGCGGTCTCATCTTACATTTTTTGTCCAAACTGCCATGAGCCTATTAAGCCTCATGCGATTTGTAAAAATTGCGGGTATTATAAGGGCAAACAGGTAATTGTAAAAAAAGAAAAAAAGAAAGAACAAGCAGTTAGCACGACGAGCGCTTAATGAGAAATCCCCAAGACCCAAGACATATACAAAGACAAAAGGTGGTAGAAGATTTATTTAAAACAACTTTTTATGCTCAGCAAATTGGAGAAAAGGCCGGAAGAATAATACAGAGTCAAGGTAAAATTGATAAGTACATAAAAAAGATTGCCCCCCAATTTCCTCCTGATAAAATAAATAAAGTTGACTTAGCAATACTTAGGCTTGCAATTTATGAATTACAGATGGAAAAAAAAGAACCTCCAAAGGTTATAGTTGATGAGGCAATAGAGCTAGCAAAAGAATATGGAGGGGAAACGAGTCCTGCTTTTATAAATGGGGCATTAGGCAAATTAGTAAAATGATTAAACTTCCACAGTTTAGGAATAAGAAATTGTTCGAGCAGGCTTTTATACACAGAAGCTTTCTAAATGAGACAAAGGAAAATATTTCTTCAAATGAAAGGCTTGAGTTTTTAGGTGATAGTATTATTTCATTCTTGATATCACAAAATCTTTACCTGCAATACCCACAATTTAACGAAGGGATATTAACAAACATGCGGTCCTTGCTTGTCAACACTAAAAGCTTAGCTCTTATTGCAAAAGAGTTGGAGTTTGGAAAGTATTTAAAACTTTCAAAAGGAGAGGAAGAGTCTTTGGGAAGACAAAACCAGTCACTTCTTGCAAATTCTTTTGAGGCATTTGTCGGAGCATTATTACTGGATCAGGGAATTGAGGCTGTAGATGTTTTCCTTAACCAGATTTTTGGGGGAAAAATAGTACTTTTGGCTCAAGCAAGCTCATTCAAAGATCCCAAAAGTCTTTTACAGGAGTATGCTCAATCAAGGAAAAAGGGCTCGCCTATGTATAGAGTATTAAAAGAAACAGGGCCAGCGCATTCAAAGACTTTTATTGTAGGAGTATTTATAAAAAGTAGTATTGTGGGAAGAGGAGAAGGAAAATCTAAACAGGAAGCAGAAGAAAGCGCAGCTGAAAAAGCATTAGAGCGCTTGAGGTAGGCCTCAAATAATGGTAGAATTAAACACATGTCGCTAGTAATAAGAAGTTCCCGCATGGGCAAAAAGGGTGAAAGAAAATTTAGGATAGTTATTAAAGAAAAACGGTCAAGGCGTGATGGAGATTCGGTGGAACTTCTTGGGTGGTATGAAAAAGGCAAAAATGGAAAAAAAGAAATCAATATAGAAAGATATAAATACTGGCTCTCTAAAGGAGCTCAGCCTTCCATTGCGGTTGAAAAATTGGTAAATGAAAGATAAATTAGTTACTCTGGTAAAAAGTATCGTAGAACAAGAGGATAAGGTAGAAGTTGAAGAGTCTTCCGAGGGGGGAGTTGTAAATTTGACTATTAAAGTAGACCCTGAAGAAATCGGAAAAGTAATAGGAAAAGGTGGTAAGGTTATAAAATCTTTAAGAAATGTTATGAAAATTGCCGCAATGAAGCAGAATATAAAAGTTTTTGTGAATTTAGCTGAAAATCCTCAATGAGAATATCGGTTATAACTCTTTTCCCGCAGATGTTTTCATCTATGTTTAATACATCTATTATAAAAAGAGCAACTGAGAAAAAAATTATGACAATAGATTTTATTAATTTGAGGGACTTTGGAATAGGAAAACATAAGCTTGTAGATGACACTCCATATGGTGGTGGAGCAGGAATGGTGTTAAGAGTTGATGTTGTCCAAAAAGCAATCGAATCGGTTAAGCAAAATGGGGGATACGAAAAAATTATTTTATTGTCAGCACATGGCAAACAATTTAACCAAAAAATTGCAAGAGAACTTTCATCTTTTTCACATTTAATAATTGTTTGCGGCCATTACGAAGGATTTGACGAAAGGATTAAAAAATACGCGGACGAGGAACTAAGTATTGGAGATTTTATAGTAACAGGAGGAGAAATACCAGCAATGCTTATTATTGATAGCGTTGGAAGACTTGTTTCCGGTGTTATAAAAAAAGAATCTTTGGAAAATGAATCCTTTTCTCCACATCTAGAATATCCTCAATATACAAAACCAAATGAATATAATGGACAAAAAGTTCCCAATATCTTATTATCCGGAAATCATAAAAAGATTTCTGAGTGGAGAAAAGAAAAATCAATAAGTATTACAAAAAAACTGAGGCCTGATCTTATTGGAAAGGGTTAATTCTTGCTGAATCAGTAGAAAAGTTTTCCAAATCAATACTTATTGGAACGCCTTCAAAAACTGCTTCTGACCACATATTTGATTTTGTAATTAAATCCTTATCTTTCTGGGAAAAAGAAACGACGGGAAGACTATTGTCAAGGCTGACTTGCGGAAGTGCTTTATAGTAAAAAAGGATTTTCATATTTGTATTCCCACTGCCTAGTTTCAGCGTATTAATTTGAGCAATTGGAGCAGACTTGTACAGATTTTTTACGAAATCTACAGTTGTTTTATCCGTTCCTGAAACACTCAATGTTATCTGAATTGTAGGAAATGTAACTCCCTGCTCTTTTTCGTTCAAATCTCCAACGGTGAATTCAAAATTCCCAACAGATACGCCCGACTTTGCAGCATTTGAGGAAATGGAATTTATAATACCTGCAAAATCCTTTGTTCCAGGAAGAACTTTATTTAGAGCTGTCAAGTCTTTAGTCAGCTCCTCCTCGTTCATAAGTGAAAGGTTGCTGTTGCTATTTTTTAGGGATTCGAGTTTTCGTATTTCCTCCGATTCAGTTGCTTTTGCGGAAATAACTCCCTGCACTTGCGGGATCAAAATTATAAAAAAAAGAATTAAAGAAGCAGCGATCACAGCAAATGGCAAGAAAAAATTCTTATATTGCTTGTAAACAGTTAAAAATGTAGATAAATCTGCATTAAATCTAATATCTTTTAAGTCTTTACTTAAATCCATTATAATACCTCCGCTGAGAAACTTACCGAATATCTACCTGCCTGCGCATTTAAAGTTAGAGACTCTAGTTTTACAGACTTAATTACTTTTCCATCAGACCCAAGAGAGACTAGGGAATGTATTACTTCATCAATTGAGCGCAAAGAAGCGCTGGACATTTCTATTTGTATCAACCTAGACTCGATACTCATAGAATCGACAGTTACATTTTCCGGAATCTTTGAAAATACTGAATCTATAGATGCGGTGTAATCCATTCGGGAAGCAAGTAAAGAATTAATGTTATTCAGTCTGTCTTTTATTAAAAAATAGCTTGATAACTTTTTGGGGGAAGCACTAATCTGAGAAAGTGTTTGTGCCTGTTCGCTTTTGATTTTAGATATTGGAATTTGAGTGGTAATTATAAAAGCTGCGATAGAAAAAAACGCAATAGCTACAAGAAGCACTACAGCTATGACTCGTAGAATCAAAAGCAACCTTTGTTCTCTTTCCAAAGCGTCACTGCGGGTTGATACTAAATTAATACTGCTATTCATAATCTCTCATCGCCAGTCCTACTGCGATAGGGTAATCGGAGGCGTTCTGAAGAACCTCTTTAGGAATTTGTTGGGAAGACAGGGATTTCCATGGATTGGCAATAGCTGTTTCAATTCCTGAGTTTTGAGCAAAAAAGATTTCTATGCCTGGCAGCTTAGCGGTTCCGCCTGAAAGTATAATTTGTCTTATTTTATCTCCCTCCTTATACTTTTGTTCATAAAAAGCGATTGATTTTTTGATTTCGGTTAGTATAGAATTTAAAATTGGTTCAGTGGACTTTCCAATTTTGCCTCCTAAATTTTTTCCGGAAACCCCATAAACTCTTTTGTATTCTTCTGCTTGCTGAGGGGTAAGGTTAAAATCAGTTGCTATAGCCCTATTTATTGCTGCTCCTCCTATTGACATAGAGTATGTGAATATTATTATTCCGGCCTTAACTATTGCAATTGAGGTACTAATTGCTCCTATATTAACTACAAGGCTCGTTGGGAAATTCTCATTAGGAACTAATGCTCTAATTGTTGCAAGGATTTCCGTTTCCATTGTGTTTATCTCAAGCCCCGCCAGTGTTAGAATTTTCTGGTATTTATTTACAAGAAGTGTAGGGGCACCAACCATCAAGACTTGCATCTTATCAGTCGTAACTTTAGCAATGGGTCTTTTTAATACATCCCAAACTAACTTAATATTAGAAAGAGGGACTGGAATATATTGCTCGGCCTCCCAGTAAATTGCTGCTGCTATCTCTTTATCGGACAAAACGGGCATTTCTAAAACTTTTGTGTATACTTGGTTTTCTGGCAAGGCTATATTTACTCGTCTAGTAGGCACGCCAGCGGTTTCTACGGCTTTTCTTAAAGCTTGAGCCATTTCCTCTTCATCTAACGGGGCTTCGGAAAGCATTCCACGAGCCGGAACGGGTGCAATTAAGGCTGCTTTTAAAATAAAACCACTTGCCTCTTTATCGAGCCAAACAAGTTTTAGGGATGTAGCCCCTATGTCTAATCCAAATATTTTTTTATTCATTAATGGCTGGGAATGAGTAATGAGTATGGGAAAAAGTCGGCAGGAAGTTCTGGGAAGCCTTGAAAGACTGTTACTTTACGAGTGGCTTGCGAACTTGATGTGCAATCGGGAACACATCCCGTTGCTGAAATTATTTTTCCCTGTAAAGGCAAAGGTGTTGCGGAAGTAACAGCCATAAATGAGTCTTTATAAACAGGGATCACTCTTACTAGCATTCCATTGGTTACGGTAACTGCTGCTCTGTATCTAAGCGTCTTTCCTTCTACTGTATATCCTGCTGACTCAAAAGGGTCACTAAATCCATTTCCCCTGCCTGCGGGATCAATTGCATATCTTTTAATATTGGCCGAGGCAACATCAGCCCCTGATATAACTGCTATTTCTAAAGCAGCATTATTGAGGGGCGTTGTTGATTCCCCCCAATATATATAAAGTGTTCCGTTCCACTTCTGATTCCATTGGGTCGCATCTCCGGTATACGGAGAAAGCCAGATATAGGTTCCTTTATCCTGCTCAACTGCAACACCACCGTTAACTAGGAATGAGGAGCCAGAAACATCATTTATAGTTGTGCTATATTTTGTGTTTGTAAAACTACCATTGGCTATTGCGGTTCCGCTTTTTATAGTCTGCTCTATTCCGGCCTCTGCTGCTGCTAGAGCTTTCTGTGAGTCGACCTGTTCCTGAGTGGTTCTAAGATTAACAACTGCTCTTGATATAACAGAAAGGGTAATAGTTAAGGCCACAACCATTACCAAAACAATAATAAGTAAGGCCTGGCCTTTACTGTTTAGTATTTGTCGTTTGAGCATAATTGCCTACTTATAGAGTAACAACAAAATCGAAGTTTTGTCAATCTCCACTGTTTCTAAATACTACAGACGTAGAGAAGGGAACCGATAACTTATTTTCGATAAAACTGGAGGATCCGGTTGCGGAAAGTGTAAAATAAATATCTATTGAGGGAGGTAAGGCAGTATTGCTTTGCCTACATATAAAATAGCAGCTACCTTGGTCGATGGTAACCTCTCGTGCATTTATAAGATTTGCGCTGTTAGATGAAATTGTTTTTGGACTATCTGAAGCATTATCTTTGCATATAAACTCAGTTTGTCCTCCGTCAAAATTCGTAAACTTTAAATATTTATACTTAATGGGAGTAGGCGTAGGGGAGGGAGGCGGAGGCAGAGTTACTATACAATTGGGATCATAAGAGCTCCCATTTACGCTTGCACCATCAAATCCTTGGGAATACCTTATCATTTTTGCCATTTGAGTTATGGCAAAGTTTCCTTCTTGTCTCACCTCATTAACAGTTACGCTTCTATTGCCGCCTCGCAGTGAAGAAGTAATAATTGCCGTTACAATCCCTCCGACGGTAATTAAAATTATCATTACAGCTAAAAGCTCAATAAGTGTATAACCTTTTTCTAAATTCTTAATTCTAATCATGGTGTTGGGACGCTATTAATATTATTTAGACAAGTTTCAAGTAGGGCATTGTGGCAATAATCAGTGTCGTTTGCACACTTGCTATCTGACCAGGCAACTGTTACGGTAGCTTTCCTTGCGCCTGTGCCACAATTTAACGTGCTGATATCAACTGATCTTACAAATAAATTATTGATATTTTTATTACAACTCGTAACGGGCCCCCCCGAAACCTCGGATACTCCCTCGGCCATGCAATACTGACCTACAGCTAGAGTAGAAAAACTAGCCCAGTCATTACGGGCTTGAGTTCTTATGGACTCCAAACCCTGCTCAGCATAAGTTTTTGCTAAGTTTTGATTTTTTGAAAAATCAGAGTTGCTTACAGCAGTAATTACGGCAACAGCAATAGTCGAAATTACAATTACAGCAGCGCCAAGGGCAACTAATGCTTCAATTAAGCCCTGTCCAATTTGTCTTCTAAGGACTTGTGACAGATATATTTCCATCGTTTTGAATAGTAATTGTTCTTGTCATATTTTGCCCCACCCAGGCTCCAGTAAGTGTAATGGTAGCAGGAGTTATTCCCCCCGACAATACATTGTAGGAAATATCCGCTGTTGATGTATTTACGCTAATAGGAGACGGAAAAGAATGTAATATATTTGACGTTCCCTCTATTGGCACATCAACCTTTAGATCTATTCCACCCGCCTGCACGCAAACTACGTATAATCTGTAACTGTTATCGTTGTTACTTATATTAACTCTGTATTCCTTTAAAATGTCATTGCTACTACAATCGCTTGGTTTAACCTGCGACTGGGCTTTAGCTTTTGCTAAGTTAAGCGTTGAAACCAATTGATTTGCTTCGTTGTCAATAGCTTGAGTTCTGCTATATGTAACAAACGATGCAAATCCCACAACAGAAATTATGGAAATAATTGAAAAGGCGACAATTAGCTCAATCAGAGTGAAGCCTTTTGAGCTGTGAATTCTTATCATGGGTTAGTAACGGTGAATGACCAATTAGTAGATCCACCCGTACAATAAGTTGAATTATTTGATGGATCTTTCTGAGCATCACTTGTGTTTTCAAGACAAGCATATAAACAATAAGCCGCTGTACATCCACCAGCTCCATTTATTCTATAGCTATATATACTCTGTCCGCTATTTAAGGGATCGGTTGGCACTTTTTGCATATATGTAGTTCCCCCGGAAGTTAGTGCTTGCCCAGAAGTAACAGTATTTGGATAACTGGAAAGATCAGATCTATAAAGCTCAAGTGCCGATTGTATTTGGCGTAAATCTGCTTTTCTTTGGGAATCTCTTGCGCGTTGCCTTACTCCGATAAAATTTGCCATTAAAAGAGCTGACAATACCCCAATTATCGCAATTACAATTAGAAGCTCTATTAATGTAAAACCTCGGCTCCTATTATAAACTCTTAATTCTAAATTCATAATTCTATCTATGGTGATGTATTAGGACTCGTAACGCCGTAATTACAAACTCCTCCACATGCTGCAGGAGCATTTGTGCATTTAGCACCGCTTGAGAAACATGCTTGTGGATCTTTACCTCCTTTATCTAGGCTAGCATAAAGATAGTAAGATTGTCCATCAGAGGCGTCAACGTATACATAATTATTTGTTGTTTTTGAATCTTTTGGAAGTACGCTCATATAAGGCGCCCAGCTTGCACCCCAATCAATTATATTTTTCTGTCCGACTCTGTCATCGTAAATACGATAATCATTTGCAGGGTTATTAATCGGATATTTGCCCGTGTCCTGATAATAAGACTCCAAGGCTTTCTGCACTTGTGAAAGGTCTGATTTTCTTTTTGCATCGCTTCCTTTTTGAAATTGTGCAAAAGGATCCAAAGTTGCAATTAGAGCTGCCGACATAATCCCAAGTATCCCAACAACTACGAGTAACTCAACAAGTGTAAATCCACGGGCAGATCTCATATATTTATTATATTACTATTGATAACTTGTGCAAATCGGTTCAATGCAAGTATTTCCAGATCTGTTTTGATAACAAGTAAGAGATCCTCCCGCAAAATCACATTGCGTAACCGGACTTATGGAATTGCAATTTTGTGACCCTAGAGGTTTTGCATAAACGGTTCCCGTGCAAGTAAATGGCGGCGGGGTGGGGGAAGTAGAGGGCGTTATGGTGGGAGTATTTGTTGGACCCGGCGTTGGGGTATTTGTTGAAGTAGCATCTGGTGTTGGGGTATTTGTTGAAGTGGGACCGGAAGTAGGAGTTACTATGGGCAGACTAAAGCCATTTATAAAGCTACAATCGACCTGGCCCGATACAGAACAGTAATTGTAACCCAGAGAACTGTAGTTGGTTGGGAGACAATTTGATAATTGCTCAAGTGGACAGTTAACGCTTGTGACTAAAGACTTATTAAGCTTTACAAAAATAACATTCCATTGCGGACAACTAACTCTGTCATCAACGACGTAAATATAACTCCCGCCATCAGGGTCTGTTGGGATATTTTTTATATAATTTTGATTTAGGTAGGTAGACGTAAGCTGCAGAGGGTAACAGTTAATATCGTTATAGTAAGTGTCTGCAGCTGTTTGGATTTGCTTAATATCGCTTTGCTTCTTTGTGTCTTTTGCTTTCTGAAGCTGGGTAAATGGATTAAGTGTAAATATTAAAAAACCCACTAAAACGCCTAACAACCCGATTGCAATTAGAAGTTCAACCAACGTGAAACCAAGGACAAAATTTTTTCTCCTAAATAAAGCGTTATAAATGTTCCTAAGACTAAAAAAGGGCCGAAGGGAATTGCGTCTTTTAGCTTTAATCTTCCCCATAAAATAAGTATGAGCGAGTAGAATGCACCTGTCAAGAACGCTATATAAAAAGCTATGACTATGTTTGGAAAGCCTAGAATAATCCCCATCAAGAAGGCAAATTTTATATCTCCTCCGCCCATGCTTTCTTTTTTCCTAACAAAATAGTAAACTGCCGAAATTAAGATAAGAAATAGGGAAGCCCCAATTGCAGTGAGTAAATGATTAATTACTAATGGCTGGTGATTAACAATTAGCCAAAGAACTGTTACACAAACGGCAGGAAAAACTATTTTATTGGGAATTATTCCATATTTTAAATCTGTAAAGAAAACGACAATCAAGTTGGAAATAATAAATAAGTAGAATATTAGATTGTAGGTAGTAGATTGTAGGTAGTAGATTGTAAGCCAGTAGGTAAACGCAAATAATATGCCTGTAGTAAGTTCAATGGCCGGATAAAAGATTGAGAGCGGCTTTTCGCAATTTCTGCATTTCCCACTCTGTATAATAAAAGACAAAACAGGTATTAGCTCATACCACCTAAGTTCTTTTTTACAAAAGTCACACCTAGAGTGTCCAAGTAAAAAGGGTTTGTTTTTGGGAATTCTATCAACCAAAACTCCCAGAAAAGATCCAACGAACAGACCAAGAATTGCTAACAAGACGACAAATGGCACAATGAGGTAATTATATCATTCTGAAGGTTACTGGATGCACCAGTAGCATACTGTAGTTCCAGATCCTTGTCCAATACAAGTGGCGGAAGGGTTAGCAATCGGTGTGCCGGTGATAGTATATTTTGTATTTACATCGCTTCTTTGTGCTTTGGATTGCGGAGCAAAACAAGCTATAACCTCATTGTTTGAGGAAGTTGAAGTTACTGCAACCCCATCTAAATTAGCCGAGCTACTAAAAGCAGTTTTCAACTCACCATCATTAACAAGATCAGTAGTGCAACCCACCATTCTTGATGTATCTAATAATTCTCCGCTTGGAAAACCAGATCCAATGCAAGTAGCTGAGCCGCCTGTTGCCCATGGTAATCTGTTATGAGTTGTATAGTATCTAATATTTGCATTTACGAATTCAACAGCAAGATTCTTAACATTTGCATCTTGAGCTTTTTTAAGCTGCTCAAAGGGGTCGATTGTGGCAATTAATGCTGCTGCTAAAATTCCAAGAATTCCAATTACTACGAGGAGCTCAATAAGGGTAAAGCCTTTTACTCCCTTAAAGCGAGCGAGCAGTTTTCTCATATAATTAATGATAATCATATATGAATTTCCTTGTCAATAGCCAGTTTAAATCTATTGGATGTTTGAAATTAGACTGTATATTGGTGTAATAACCGAAATGATTAAAAAAGCAACCCCAATTCCCAAAATAACCATAATAAAAGGCTCCATAGCTGTAGTTAGGGTTTTGACGGTCTGATCTACTTCTCTTTCAAAGTACTCTGATGCTTTCTGCAAGTTCTCATCCATTTTGCCTGTTTGTTCACCAATTTTTACAAGTTGTACTAAAAGCTGGGGGAATAGGGGAGAATAGGACATAGACTGTCCGACACTAACCCCCTTTTCAACTTGGTTTGAAACTGCCAGTATTGCATTCTTATAATGTACGTTCCCTGCGATATTTGCCGTTTCGTTTAAGGCCTCAACCACCAAAGTTCCGGTGCCAACCAAAAGACCGAAGGTTCTAGAAAATTCCGCAAGTATTGTTTTTTTAATTAACTCACCAAATATCGGAAGCTTGAGGATTAAATTATCGATTATAAGTCTTCCTCCGACTGTTGCAGCCCATTTATGATACCCTATGTATCCAAGCACTGCCCCAACTAGAATCACCGGCCAAAGAAACGCAAAGCCTTTGGACATGCCCAAAAGTATTTGGGTTGGAAGTGGAAGTTCTATATTTAAGTTTGAATATAAAACAGTAAGCTGCGGAATAACAAAAACCATCATAACTACCATAACAACTATCATTAATACTATGACTATTACCGGGTACATCAAGGCACCTCTTATTGTGGATTTTAACTTTGCCTCCTTTTCTAAATTATCGGCAAGCCTAAGTAGCACCCTATCTAAAAGCCCGGATGATTCCCCAGCTTGGATAATGGAAACATAAATCGGGCTAAATACTTTTGGGTGTTTTTGCATTGCCTGGGAAAATGTTCTTCCTTCCGAAACGTCGTTTATAATAGCAGTAACGACTTCCGTCATCGCAGCATTTTCGATTTGTTCTTTTAATATTTCAAGTGCGCGAAGCAAAGTCAGTCCGCTTGAAAGCATTGATGACATTTGTCTTGTAAAAATAATCAAATCCTGAGTTTTTACCCTGTTTAAAAAGGGGATATAATTGCTCAGCTGGTTTTCAACTTCGGTGATAGAAATCGGAAGAAGTTCCTTTCCACGTAGATAAGCAGCTGCGGATGTTATATCTTTTGCTTCAAGTAAGCCTTGAGTTATTTTTCCATCTTTTGTGGCAGCCTTATAACGTAATCTCATATCAACCAGTCTGTCGCAGAAGCTCTTCCGGTCTTAAAGCGTAAGATTTTGCGGTTTCCAAACTTATTGCGCCGGACAAGACTAAAGACGCAAGCGAAGACTCAAGCGTCACCATTCCTTGCTGCTGAGAAGTTTGAATAATTGAATCTATTAAATGAGTTTTGCCTTCTCTGATGTTTGAAGCAACAGCATTGTTTCCTATTAAAATTTCGACTGCAGGAACTCTTCCGCCATCTATCATGGGGATTAGCCTTTGTGAAACAATGCCTTTTAATGTCGAAGCAAGCTGTACTTTAATTTGTGTTTGCTGGCTGGCGGCGAATGAGTCTATTATTCTATCAATCGTTTGGGCTGCAGAGTTTGTATGAAGTGTAGAAAAAACCAAATGGCCTGTTTCGGCTATGGTAATTGCAGCTGCCATTGTGTCTGGGTCTCGCATTTCTCCGATTAATACAACGTCGGGGTCTTCTCTTAAAGCGCTTCTTAAAGATAGGTTCCAAGACAGAGTATCAATTTCCATTTCTCGCTGTGAAATTATACTTTTTCCTTTGGGATAGACATATTCAATAGGGTCTTCAATCGTTAAAATGTGTGCGGACCGGGTTAGGTTTATTTCATTAATTAAGGCTGCAATTGTTGTCGATTTTCCATGGCCCGTTGGACCAGTTACCAAAATAAATCCTTGCTTTAGGGCTGCAAAGTTGTGAGCTGTTTTTGGAATTTTAAGTTCCTCCAGAGTTCTAATAGTTGGCTCAAGAAATCTAAATGCTCCTGCCAAAACCCCTCTTTGATAATAAAGGTTTGCTCTAAACCTTCCTAAGTCTCCATACGCTCCTCCTCCAAAACCAAATGAGAAGTCAAGTTCTTTGTTGTGAATTAATAGCTCTTTCTGGTCGGGTTTAAGAATTGAAAAAGCCATTTCTTCAATTTGTTCTTTTGTTAAAGCCGGGTAATTAGTAAGAGGGTGCAAGACACCATCGATTCTAATAGTAGGAGGAATCCCAGCAAGCAAATGCAAATCAGAAGCTTTGTTTTTAATTGTCTGGTCTAATAACTGTCCTATCTCCATAATTCTAAATTCAGAACTCTAAATTATTAATTTATTCCTGTGCTACTCTTAGTACTTCTTCTATTGTGGTTAATCCTTGTAAAACTTTCAAGTAACCGTCTTGTTTCATTGTAATCATACCTTCTTCTATCGCTTGTTTTTCTATTGCATTGCTGTCCGCGTGTTGCAAAATTAAACTTCCAATCCTCTCAGATATATTTAACGATTCAAATATTCCGACTCTTCCAATATATCCTGTACCGCCGCACTCATCGCATCCTTTGCCTTTATAAAACTTACTGTTCCTCTCCTTAGGAAAAAACTTGCCCAAAACTACTTTCATTTCTTCAACCATCGCAGCCGGCGGGTCGTATTCAGTTTTGCAAGTTTGGCAGATTTTCCGAACAATCCTTTGCGCCAACACCGCATTCATAGTAGAGGCAAGCAAAAATGTTTCAGCTTTTAGGTCCAAAAGGCGGGGAAGTGCTCCTGCAGCAGAAGATGTATGAAGGGTAGAGAATACTAAATGGCCCGTTAAAGCAGCCTGAATTGCAAGCTCGGTCGTTTCTTGATCTCGAATCTCTCCAACCAATATTATATTTGGGTCTTGTCGCAAGAACGATCGCAAACCTTCTGCAAAAGTAAGGCCAACTGCGGGATTTACCTGAACTTGGTTAATTCCTGATATTTGATACTCAACCGGGTCTTCAAGCGTTGAAATATTAACCTTTGTAGTGTTTAGCTTAGAAAGCACCGAATACAACGTTGTTGTTTTACCAGATCCTGTAGGTCCGCATACTATAATAATTCCGTGCGGCCGCAAGATTGCATTTTCCAAAGTTTTTTTAGTTGTACCAGTTAAACCAAGCTCCTCCAGGGTGGGTATTCCGCCGCTCTTTCTTAAAAGTCTCATTACGATTTTTTCACCATGTGTTGTTGGCAAAACGCTTATTCTTAGATCTACTTCTTTATCTTCCACTTTAAAATTAAACCTTCCGTCTTGCGGGCTTCTGTGCTCGTCAATTTTCATTTCAGATAAAATTTTTATCCTTGAAAGAACTGCTTCCTGAACCGTTTTTGGCAGCGAAAGCCTGTCATACAAAATGCCATCAATTCTATACCTTACTCTAACTCTGTCTTCCTGGGGCTCTATATGAACATCGGAAGCTCTCGAAGTTACAGCATATTCCAAAATAGTTGATACAATTTTTGCAATTGGAGCTTCTTTAATAATTTGAGCAATCTGTTCGGAATCAATTGTTCTTATTGTTTGCAAATCTTCAGTTTCTTTAATGGCTTCGCCAACTTCTCCCACTAACTCTTGCCTATATTGTTGTCCTATGACCCTAGTAACATCTGACGGCGTTGCCGCAAAGGATTTGATATTTAAACCGGTTTTCTCCCTTACAAAAGTGGCTGCTTCCAAATCAACCGGATTTCCCATTGCGATTGAGAGCGATTTATCTTTTTCATCAAAAGAGAAGGGGATTAGGGAAAATCGCTCTGCTACGGCCCTAGGTACTTTTCCTAAGGCTTCGGGAGAAAAGGAAACGTTGTTAATATCAACAAATGGGATTCCTAAAATTAAAGCTTTTGCCTGATATAATTTATCTTCGGGTACAATTTCCAAAGACTCAATCATTGTGTCCTCTGAAACACCTTTACTTGCGCTTTTAACTTTTACATCATCATACTGCTGCTTGGTAAGGAATTTTTGCGCAAACAATATATCAGCAAGTGATTGCGAGGTGAAGGTATTTGAATCTTGAGTTAAATCTGTAGTTACGGCTTGCAAATCGGGCATTACTATTATAGTAGGGGAATTTTAGATATAATGTCAACATTATGGAAGTCAAAGAAGCGGCCGAAAATCAACCTTCAAATCCATACTTTGAAGTTCTTGCATCGGGAAATTTTAGCAAAGAGCAAGTCAATGCAAAATTAGTTCCACCTCCACATAAACCCGTAGAGCTTGTTACTGAAACTGAAAGAGTGTGGGAAGAAAAAAATAAACAAAGGATAGAAAATGGCAAACCACCAATGACAGATAATTCTCAACTGGCTATAAAAACTGTAACAGTAATAGATGGACAATTAGAAATTGATACTTACCCGGCAAAATATAGTGATTTAATTGCGATGCAAGACGCGTCTGTAAAAGCTAGATTTGGAGAATACGCTCCGCAGATTTTAGGAACAAATGTACTTACAAAAACTGCAGACGGAAAGCTGATTATCGCGCAACGTGGTTTTAATGTTGCTACAAAACCAGGAGCCATGAGCGCCCCGGGCGGATACCCAAACCTATCGACTGATTTAAGTGCTGAAGACGCTTGGGCTCCGTTTTCAACAGTAGGAAGAGAACTTAAAGAAGAAACCGGAATAGATGAAAGTGAACTTAAAAATGTAAACGCTGCAGGAATAATCTTTAACAAAACTGTAGGAAACCCTAGTATGATTTTTTTTGCAGAAACTGCACTTACTGCTGCGGAAATTGAAAAAAGAACTACTGATAAGGAAATAAATGTAAAGATTCTTCCCGATACCAAAGAAGATTTAGAGCATGCAATTCTTTGGTGGGCGTTTTCACCTAGTCCGAGTGGCGCATCTGCGCTTGCTTTATATGGAAAGCAGAAATATGGAGATGAATGGTTTAATTGGATTAACGAAAGGCTGACAAGAAGAGATATCGTTTATACGAGCATGGATGAGCAACAATTGGCAAAGTTAAATAAAAGGGCGGCGGATAGGCTTACCAAACTTGTAGATAAAAGTTAGATGCAGAGTTTTTTAATAATTTCTAAAGATAAACAAAAAGCAAAGGACTACGTACTAGATTTTGCAAAAGAGAAAAAAATTTCAAAATTTGATATCTATACGCTGCAAACAGAAAAAGCTCTAGGAATTGAAGATGTAAAAAACCTTTTCTCCAAAATATTTTTAAAACCAATAAAAGGCGATAAGAAAATAGTTGTGGTAGAGGCCTTTTTGGGGGCAACAGTCGAGGCTCAAAACGCATTTTTAAAAGTTTTAGAAGAGCCGCCATTTTCTACTTTTATTTTTTTACTAGCTTCTGAGAATTATTTTCTCTCCACAATAAATTCAAGGACGAAACTGGTGCAATTAGATAGAGAAATAAAATTTACAGAGGAAGATGAAAAATTATGTTCTGAAATTGTTGAAAACTTAAAAAGCGAAACTATTGGATATAGATTAAAGCTGGCACAGGATATGGCAGGCGATAAAAACGAAGCAATACTCTTTTTAGAGAAATTTATAGTTTTTGCAAGAAACAACATGGTTAAAGAGCTATCAAGCGAATATAAAAAGAAAATTGACGTTTTAAATAAATACTACAAAAAAATAAAGGAATCTAATGTAAACTTGCGCCTTGCTTTGGAAAATTTATTCCTAGAACTTTAGTTTTCCACAATTTGATATAATACCAACTTGTGGAAAGAGACAGACTGTTTGGTTTAAGAGCTGATAATAAAATTGAATGGCATTTAAACCCCCAAAAAACTACACGAAAGCAAATACAGATTTGTTGCAAACGATAACCCAATACTGGACAAAATTTACAGATTAAAAATGGAAGATGCTCTTTGGGGTCCGTTAAGTCGTATGCCGCTACCAAGGCCAGAGCGTCTTTTTAGTATTCGTCACGCCTCGCAGAAAAGGTAGGCTTATTGAAGCCGTTTTTTATAGTCATCCTGCTCAAATCTTCCGAAAGGCTGACTCGTTAAATGAGCAAGCATTTCTTCTTCTCTTATGTCTTTAGCTTGCAAAAGTCCGATATTATGCCTTGCTATATCGTGAATTCTGTCCGGGCTCTCCCCCTCCAGACAATAGTAATCCGTGCCTAAATAAACAGACATAAATAGTGCTTCAAATGCATCTGCTTTCATTTCTTCAAAGACTGGATCTTTTAGATGCTCGCCCAACGTGTGTCCATGCTCATGAGCGAGAACAGATATTACATCTTCTTCTGTTGTATTTTCTTCTTGTCCTCTAAAACCTAACCTTATTCTAAACATGCCCCCAGAACGTCTCTTACAATCTCCAATTATAGTTCTGAAAATGTCTTTGCCGTATCTTGCCATCATAAATTCTCTTTCCAAAGGATTTTTTGGCATCAACTCACGCTGATCAACAAATAGTACCTGTCTACCTGCAGTTGGAAGATATACACCGCTTTCATGGCTTATTAGGGAGAGAACGTCTCTGTAATCTGCCATCACTCTTCTTCTGCTCCAACCTAACTCTTCTACATGATCATCTTCTGCTTCTTGAAGCCCAGTAATATCTGTTATTCTTTCAAAGACTACAACAGGCAAATGTTCTAAATTTATGGGATCAGGGTTGTCAACGGGAATTAGCTCTGGGGATTTAACAGGGGAGGGTGCACTAAACTGTACCTCTGGAAAAAAGACTTGGGTTGGTCTTAACATTTCAGTTCTCTCAACTCTCACAATGGGGGATTATAGCATAAATTGCAGCTTTGAAAACATATGATATAATCGCATCAATATGGCAGCAGGAGTAGAAACAACAATTGCAAAACCACCAAAGTTGTCCCACTCACAGAAAATTTTGGAAGCAATCGATTTACTGGCTGCGGATGGGATAAGAGGCGCAACCCCAGATCAAATAATAGAAAGGGCAAAAAGGAAGCATCCTTCAAGACTCAATATCATTTTTCAACCATGGTGGGATAATGCGTTTAGCAAATTGGAGGCTTCGGGAGAAATTCACGGCATACGAAATCCTGTATATACCCAAGACTCACCGTCCAATAGGCTTTATCAAAGACCCCTAAAAGAAAAAACTCGATAAATTTGGTTTGAAGAAGTTAATCCCAGCTTAGAGGATGTTCTGAATCTAATTGTCCAGCGTGGCGAATAAGGGAATTTAATTCCGATCCAGCAATCCTATGATGACGAGAATAAATATGTCCTAGTTTATCCCAAAACTCTTTTTTTTCTGCGTCCGTTTCAACCTGGCCACTATGTTTACCCCTAAAAGTTCCGAAATACCAGTCTACTCTTGTTCTGTTGTTAGCACGTCTGTGATCTTCGATTATTATAATATTTAGTGCGCCTTCTTTTGAATATCTATCAATTTGCGTCATATAAACAGTCGCCGGCATATCCGATCTTCCAGTGTCTAAGCCTAAAGAAGGCTCCCAATAATTGAATAGCGCGTCTTGAATTGTTTCCCAAGGAACAAAAGTGGCAAATGAAGATGGGCCCTTTCGGTTAAATTCTCGGCTTCTGGGCAGGTGAGCTGGTTTGTTTTCAACTCCCATTAGCGGAGTATAAAACCACAAACCAAAATTGTCAACCGAAAATTTGGTTTTGAACTTGACTTTGCGAGCAGAAAAAGTATAATAAAATCATGAAAATAGAATTTTTTAAATTAGTAAGAAGAAACACCTCCCTCGTAGGCGGTGTGCTTTCTTTTGCGTAAAAAATAAATAAATTAGGAGCAACCGCCGAAGAGGCGGTTTTTTTGTGGCAAAATGCCGAAAGGAGGTGAGAAATTATGACAGAAAAATTAAAACCAGCATATGAACAATTTCATATGTTAGAGGAACCTATAAAAGGAGTCCTAGTTTATCATGGAGAAAACTCTATTCCAATTGTTGGTACACTTATGGGATATGAGCATCACGAATATGCACGTTTTGCATTCAATACCCCAATCCTTGAGGACACTATTCACAAGGTCTCAGAGAGCACAAGGATGGGAGAAATTTACGTGCCATATTCGGTATATGCAAGAGCTCTTCGAGAGCTAGAGAGATATGGGCTCGGACAAAATCTTCAAAAAGAAGTAGGCGGAGCAAAAAATAGCAACCCTACTTCTTAAAACTAAAACCCCCGTTGCGGGGGTTTTAGTTTGGATAAGCCTCGAAATAACCCCGAAAATTTGGTTTTAGGATACATGTTGACATTTATTTAGTTAGTTATATAATCCCATTATGGCGCAACAAGGAGAAAGAGGAATCTTCCCACCAATAGATGAGCTCATGAAACAGGTTAGGGCAGAAGAAGCGAGAGAGCCGTATCGCGGACATGATATGCCACAAAGAGAAATAACATGTACTCCAGGACAATCAGCTGAAATGACTCCGGGATTACTTCGCCTTGCCAAAAAGTGGGGGGATCAACTTAGACAGCCTAAACCTCGAAAAAAAACACAACCAAGAAGATAACCCAGAAAATTTGGTTTTGAAAATATATTTTATTTAAGCTACATTTATATTAATGACTGTAGACAGAAAAGAGGGTCCTGCAGGTACCACCACGCTCAAACAACTTGAATCTGATAGGCGCAAAATAGATATTAAAGTTAATTCAGGAAGAATACGCACTCTGGAAGGAAAAATTTTGCGTGGAACTGCCCGTCCTGATCAAATATTTGAATGGTATTTAGTACAGGATCCTTTTGTAGAACAGCCTGCATTGAAAGTTTTGAACGGGGATATATCTTCGGTGCTTAATTTTCCTATCGAGATGACTCAGAAATCTTACGCCTATGGAAAAGCAGCAGATATTTTATTAGCAGCTTGCGGCGTAGAACCGGAAACAATGGATGACTTCAAACAAAAACTACTTACAGAGCAACCAATAGATTTTTATAGAAACCTTTTTTTAGCAGCAGAATTAATGTGGGAATCCAGCGGAAATCTAAGATTGGCCGAACCACTACTTCAACAAATGGGTATAAATACTATATTTAATAATGATCCCGTATTTAACAACACAAGAGGGCGGCAAGAGCTTTTAGGACAGACGTCTCATGTAATATTTGATGCAATAGGAAATTCGATATTGCAAAATGATCAAATAAAAGATCCTGAAACCCTAATGATTGGGCTGGACGCCCACTGGAAACTTCTAGCGGACTTAATGCAAGGACGAGAAGGCGATGAAGTAAGCATACAAAAAATATTAAAAAAGAAATTACTTCAAAGTATGATATCTGATCTTAGAACTGTGTTTTTAACAGATAGAAGTCCACTAAAAAACAAAGATGTTCCAAAATCTTTATTAAAAGGCAAGCTTATGGAATACGTATGGCTTTTAGATTCTCATGTTTTTTTAGCTGCTGAAGAAGATTTTATAACCATGGTTTTTCCTACTAATTATTATGTTGATATGCCACACTTGGGCCATCCCGTTCTAAAAAGAGGAGCTGATATCCAAATAAGAAATATTGACAGAAGTATAGATTATTACGTACAACTTAAGTCTTCGCACGCTCAAAGTGGCAGGCCATATCATCCTGCAATTACTGTTGTATGTGAAGACAACTTCCAAGATATAAATCCTGGAAGATTATTCAAAAAACTTGAAGCTTACCAAAAATTTGTAGACTCAGATTTTTCAACAGAAGATGGAAACGCAGCTAGAAAATACATTCTTCCATCGGTAGCTGAAACTCTAAACTTAAGGGAGACAAACAAGCATATAGTGGCGGAACTTGCGAAAATTCATGGAATTCCAAGAAATGAACAATTATCAGAATTTACTTATAGACGTTTTATGGATTTTGTTAGTCCGCGAAGAAGGACATTAAAATAACCGCGAAAATTTGGTTTTGAAATTCTTATGCAGAAGTTCTGTGCGGTCGTAATCCTGCTTTTCTTTGCCTGTGATATTCGCTGGCTGTGATTCCTTCTCCTCGATCAACAGCGTCAATTTGTCCTTGAACCATTTTGCCAAATGCTTCTTTTCCACCGGCAGATCGATATAAAGCTGAAAGAACCCTTCCCTGTACGCTTCTTTCTACTGGCATAATAAGTCAATAATACTACTTAAATGCTAAAAGTCAAGCGAAAATTTGGTTTTGAGCTGCAATAGTAATATAATTCCTTCATGTGGAATTTAATTCAAAATGAATGGGAAAAAATTCCTCAAAGTTTAAGAACGTTTATAGAAATAGGCGTTGTGCTAGTCTTTAACTCCTGGCTACTTGATCATTGGAACTTAAGCGGAACTTTACCCTACAAATATCTTGGTAAATTTGATTTGAGAGAAATCAGTTATAACCTTGGAATGACTGCTATCTATGTATCGCTAGGGATAATTGTATTAAGGCTGATTATTAGTTTTCCCCAAGTAGTAAGTAATTATAAAAATAAATATCCAACAAAAAATATTGGTAAAACTTTTGAGCTAGTGTGGTTTAATGGTAAATTAATGCTTTTTGAACATAAAAAGAAATTATATTATCATGTCTATCCTTGGGAAACTGCTCAAGACCTAGACTTTATTTCATATGGAACTCACGTTGAAGATCATTTTCCTAATCCTAATAACGTAAAGGTAAAACTAGATAGCGGTAAGATGCTCGACACCTCAGAATACAAAAATGGGGGTAGTATAAACACTACTGTATAATCCTATCAAGTTGATTTAAAAATAGGAAGAGATATAATTTCTCCATGGGAAAAGATGTATTTAAAGAAATAGATGATATCATCGCGCAAATTATTAAAGTTTTAGAAACTGAATATGACAATCTTATAAAAAGCGGTTATGGGCTTCAATTAAAATCAGATATTGCACGAGGATTAATAAAAGTCAACGGTATATACAGACCTTTCTCTGAAATGGAACATAAAATTTTATTTGATGGTTACGAAACAACTTTTATAGAAATGTTCCTAGAATTACATAAAAAAATGTATGAAAGATGGTACGAACCGTTGACTCAATTCGCCATAAGAACAATACATGAAATGGGTTTTAAGCGTACTCAAATATTATTTAATAAAAAACTAAACCCCCAAAAAATAAAAAAGTTTAAACTATTACTCATGTTAGCTGATTACGCAATGATCTCAGACATTCCTCTTCATAAAAATCACTATATAAAACTTTTGAAAGAATACAAAAATTTACTAACCAAGAAAGAATTAGATTTTTATAAAATTCTAATTCCTGAAATAGAAAAAGCTGATCCGTTAGCTAGATACGAAAAAATAAGAACTGCTCGACAAAAAATTAATACATTACAAGAAACTTTATTTTTAGAAACCGAAATATTGTCAATTTTCAGAAAAATAAACGTGATGTCTGTTAATTCTAGTTTTTCACATCTATTGCATGGAAATATTCTTTTGTTAAAAGACGTCTTACAGCTAAAGAGAGGTGACTCACCTCGGCTCAGGGTATACTGGATACTATTATTAACAGGGGTAAATGTAATTACTTATGTTGGAAATTTTTTAAATGAGTCAAATATCAATAAGGATGTTGAAAAAATTACAAAACAATTTATAGGTAAATCAGAATATATTAAGAAATATTGGGAAGACCTAACCTCTAGAAATCCTTCATAAAATTTGCTCCATTCGACAGTGCTCTGGATCAAATTTAGATACTAGAAAAGCCTGTCTAAATTTGATAAACTGAGTTGTTATGGCGTCAAGAAGAGAAATAGTTGCTAAAAAAAAGTCAGTTGTAAAAAAAACTCCGGTTAAAAAAACTCAAGTAAAATCAGCAACTAAAAAAGCTCCAAAAGCGGCAAAAAAAGTCTCGGTTAGAACTGTAAAGCCGTCTAAAATAATAGAAAAGGTCGTTGAACAGGTAGAAAAAATTGCAGCTCCAAAAACGGATTATGGCGCGGCGCAAATTCAGGTTTTAGAAGGTTTGGAGCCGGTAAGAAAAAGGCCGGGAATGTACATTGGATCAACAGACGTAGTAGGCCTCCACGAAACTCTGCGGGAAATAATAGACAATGGAGTAGACGAGGCTTTGGCAGGTTTTGCAAAGAATGTTTGGATAATTTTAAACAACGACGGCTCCGCCACAGTAGTCGATGACGGACGGGGAATTCCAACAGACATAATGCCTCAGTATAAAAAGAGTGCTTTGGAAATTGTTATGACAAAGCTTCATGCAGGAGGAAAATTCGGAGGTAGCGCTTATAAAATTTCAGGAGGCTTGCACGGTGTTGGAGCATCTGTTGTAAACGCGCTGTCTGAATGGATGTGGGCAGAAGTTGAAAGAGGCGGAAAGGTTTATACACAAGAATATTCAAGGGGCAAAGTTAAATCAGAATTAAAGGTTGTTAAAGAAAGCAGACTGGACCACGACTTTGTTCATGGTATAGGAAGTGGCACTTTAATTACATTTATGCCGGACAAAGAAATTTTCTCAACTGTTGATTTTGAATTTGACACTATTAAGAAAGCAATTAGAGAACGTGCATATTTGGTGCCGAGTCTTTACTTTCATTTGATGGACAAAAGAGAGGGTCGGGAGCAGGAAATTAATTTTTATTTTGAAGGAGGAATTACGGCATTAGTTTCTAAAATTAACGAAAACAAAATTGCGCTTCACGAAGCGATTTTTGTAGATAAGCAAGTCGGGGATGTAAATGTAGAAATGGCATTGCAGTACAACGACGGGTATGCGGAAAACGTAGAGAGTTATGTAAATGTTATAAATACGGTAAACGGAGGAACTCATTTAACAGGCTTTAGAATGGCCCTAACCCGGGCAATTAATGACTACGGAAAGAAAATCGGAAGTTTTAAAGAAGACGAGGAAGGAATCACAGGAGACGATACGCGTGAGGGTTTAACCGCGGTTGTTTATGTAAAAATGCCTCAGGACAAAATTCAGTTTGAAGGACAAACCAAAGGAAAATTAGGAAATGCGGAAATTCAACCTGTTGTACAAAGCGTTGTAAAAGACGGGCTTTCCACTTATTTTGAAGAAAACCCAAGTGACGGCCGAAGGATTTTAGAAAAAGTTTATTTGGCAGCAAAAGCAAGGCTCGCCGCAAAAGCCGCAAAAGAAGCGATTCTTAGAAAAGGGGCTTTGGAAGGAAGTACGTTACCCGGAAAACTTGCAGACTGCCAGGAAAAAGACCCTGCAGTTTCCGAAATTTATTTGGTTGAGGGAGACAGCGCAGGGGGGTCTGCAAAACAAGGACGGGATAGAAAATTCCAGGCAATACTTCCCTTAAAAGGTAAAATTTTGAATACTGAAAGAGCGCGCTTGGACAAAATAATAGAACACGAGGAAGTTAAGAATTTAATTATTGCACTTGGTATGGGGATAGGGGAAACAATTAAATTTGAAAAGCTAAGGTATCACCGAATTATAATCATGACCGACGCAGATGTAGACGGAGAGCACATCGAAACTTTAATTCTGACATTTTTCTTCCGCCACATGCCCGAAATTATAAGACAAGGATACTTATATATTGCGCAACCGCCTTTGTTTAAAATAACTGCGGGAAAAGACAGCTCGTATGCATATACCGAGGAAGAAAAAGATAAAAAAGTTTCAGAAATAGAGAAAAGCGGATTTAAGGCAACTATTAATATTCAAAGATATAAGGGTTTGGGAGAAATGAACCCGGATCAGCTTTGGGAAACTACAATGAATCCTTTAAATAGAGTTTTAAAACAGGTAAATATAGATGACGCGGAAGAAGCGGACGCAACCTTTACCATGCTTATGGGAGATGAAGTTCCGCCCCGCAAACACTTTATCCAAAGCAACGCCAAGCATGCTACGCTGGATGTGTAGCTTATTTTGACTTCAAACCCCACTTTTTGTATAATTTGCCCCTATGAGTAGCGTTGAGCCATTAAAAGAATCTCTGCTTCCTCGATTTGAAGCAGGAAGGGTAGTTAGACAAACCACTCATTTTAGAGTTGTAATGGATTACAAGCCTGGGCTAGAAAAAACTGAGGCTGGAGAAAGATTTTTTATCGAACCCCTAAGCGATAAAGCCGAAATTATGTTGGGACTTGCAGCGTTAGCTCATAATGTTGGCGTTAACAATTTTAATTTTCGGGAAGTTGCTGTAGGTGATATAAAAACATTAAGAAAAAGTTTAAGAGCTGATTTTATTGCGGTAAATGTTGCCTCCTTATTTTTAGGAGTAACAGAAATTCCGAAAGAAGGAGCAGATACAATTCCTTCTCCTAAGAGAATGGAAGAATGTTTGGCGTCACATCCCGACACGTACACATTCTCTGACAAATAAAAACTCTGATATAATTTCCTCATGTTTAAGGATAAAATTTTAAATAAGTTGGTTGAGCAATATGGGCCACCTCCGAATAGGAAAGAGAGAAGCGAATTTTTATACGAGGAGATAATTGAATCTATAATTGGCCAGCAATTATCAGGAAAGGCTGCGGACACTATATTTAATAGATTTTTATCTTTGTACAAAGGAAAGAAATTTCCCCGCCCGAAGACTCTTTTGAACACGGATATTGAAAAGCTAAGAGGCGCAGGAATGAGCTATAGCAAAGCAGCATACATTAAAAATGTTGCGCAAGCATTTTTAGACAAAACTATTGATGTTGAAAAATTAAGAAAGATGAGCGATGAGGAGGTAATTTCGGAGCTTACGAAAATAAAAGGAGTAGGCAAATGGACTGCAGAAATGATTTTAATTTTTACATTTAAGCGAAGCGATGTTTTTTCACTTGGCGACGCAGGACTTAGACGCGCAATTAAAAATTTGTACAAGCTTGAAAAGGAGGCGCAAATTTTAAAGCTCACAGAAAAGTGGAAACCAAACCGAAGCCTTGCCTGCTGGTATTTGTGGCGAAGCTTGGAAAATAGATGATTAAAGTTATTGCTTTTGATTATACAGACGTTATTGCTCCTTCTCCTGTTTCAAAATGGATGAAACAAAATCTAACCCCAACCGATAAAAAATATATTTATTACAAAAACCATTCACAAAGATGGAATGTTGGGGAAGCAAAAAGACAAAAAGTTTATGAAGTTTTGTATAAAATGACCGGAGTCCCTGCGCATCAAATTTGGGAAAAATTCTATAAAAACTATATTGCAGATAAAGACGTAGTAGAAATAATCAAATCACTTAAAAATAATTACAAAATTATTTTATTTTCAAACTTCGTAGGAGAAATACTCCGAGAGCTTTTAGAAAAAGACGGTATTGCAAAACTTTTTGATGAGATAATAATTTCCTCCGAACATAAAATGCAGAAACCAAATACGGACTTTTTTAATTTGTTGATTCAAAAGAGTGGTGCAGACCGAAAAGAAATTCTTTTTATCGACGACAAAATTAAAAACGTTGAAGGAGCAAAAAAATCCGGAATAAAATCTTTGCTTTACAAAAACCCTCAAAAGCTTAAAATTGGGCTTGAAAAAGTGTTGAAATAGAGCTATCTTTCCACTATAATTACAAGGTTGTCATGGACTTATCTTTCATATTAGCCAATAAGTTATTGCTATCTGTTTCCGCGGCACTTCTTTCCATAGCTTATGGGGCATACCTCGCATATACAGTTTTAAAACAACCTAAAGGTGACGCAAAAATGAACGAAATCTCAGACGCAATTGCCGAGGGCGCAAACGCATATATGAAAAGGCAATATAGCGTGGTTGCCGTAATTGGGATCGTAGTTTTTGCAATTCTTTATTTTACATTTGGTGTTTTTAGCGCGATAGGGTTTGCCGTTGGCGCCATTCTTAGCGCAGTTGCAGGCGTTGCCGGAATGGCAATTGCTGTTCGAAGCAATATTCGAACAGCTCAAGCCGCAAAAACAGGACTTCCCTCTGCTTTTTCCCTAGCCTTTAAAGGAGGCGCAGTAACAGGACTTTTGGTTGCAGGACTTGCGCTTCTTTCTGTTGCAGGTTTTTACTGGGTGCTCGAAACATATACGCCTGGTGATTTAGCTCCATTGGTTGCTTTGGGTTTTGGAGGAAGTTTAATTTCTGTTTTTGCAAGACTTGGGGGAGGGATATTTACAAAATCAGCAGACGTTGGAACAGATATGGTTGGAAAAATAGAAAAAGGAATTCCGGAAGATGACCCAAGAAACCCTGGTGTTATAGCTGATTTAGTGGGGGATAATGTAGGGGACGATGCAGGAATGGCAGCTGACCTTTTTGAAACTTATGTAATCACCGCGGTTGCTGCAATGATTTTGGGAAGCCTTTTGTTTCCCAATAATCCGAATGTTTTATTTTTCCCGATGTTAATAGGAGCGGTATCAATTGTTGCTAGCATTATAGGAACTTGGTTTGTAAAAATTTCAGGGAACTCTATTATGAAAGGCTTGTATCAAGGATTAATAGTCGCAATTGCAGTTTCTGTAGCGGGCTTTTGGATCTTAACTCAGTACGTTTTCCAAAACAACTTAGGAATTCCTTCCATGAACTTATTTTATACTTTAATAGTTGGTCTTGTAGTTACAGTTGGAATGGTAGTAATTACAGAATACTTTACATCTAAAAAATTTTCTCCGGTTAAAACAATTGCAAATGCTTCATCTACCGGACACGGAACAAATGTAATTGCAGGACTTGCAGTTTCAATGAAATCAACCTTTGCCCCCATTTTATTAATTGCAGGAGCAATTCTAGTTTCATATACGCTGGGCGGACTTTACGGAGTAGCGGTTGCCGCCATGTCCATGCTTTCTTTGGCAGGAATAATCGTTGCAATTGATGCATTCGGTCCAATTACAGATAACGCCGGCGGAATTGCAGAAATGGCAGGACTTGATAAAAAAGTTAGAGACGTAACAGACCCATTAGATGCAGTAGGAAACACGACAAAAGCGGTTACAAAAGCATATGCAATTGGAAGCGCGGGACTGGCTGCTTTAGTACTTTTTGCAAGCTATACACAGGAACTTGCTAAAGGGACAAAAATATTTACTTTTTCGCTTTCAGACCCGACAGTATTGATAGGGCTTTTTATCGGAGGGGCACTTCCATATTTATTTGCTGCACTCGCAATGGAAGCTGTTGGAAAAGCAAGCGTTGCAATAGTAGACGAGGTAAGAAGACAGTTTAGGGAAATAAAAGGACTAATGAGCGGGAAAGTAAAGCCAGAATATGGAAAAGCAGTTGATATTGTTACAAAAGCAGCAATTAAAGAAATGATTTTACCAACCGCTATAACCGTAATTGCACCTATTGCTGTAGGATTTTTGCTTGGTCCCCAAGCATTGGGAGGACTCTTAATTGGCAGCATTGTAACGGGACTATTTATTGCAATATCTATGACAACGGGCGGAGCAGCGTGGGACAACACTAAGAAATATATAGAGGAAGGAAACTTGGGAGGCAAAGGAAGCTTTGCTCACCAAGCTGCCGTAACAGGAGATACGGTTGGCGATCCATACAAGGATACGGCAGGACCTGCAATTAACCCAATGATTAAAGTTTTAAATATTGTTGCTTTATTAATTGCATCCTTCTTAATTTAATTGAGAGGTGGCCTTTTTCTCAAAATCTAAAAGATTTTGAAGAGGAGGAATTTGCCGAAAAGCCAAAATGCGAAAAATTGAGCATGAAGGCACAAGGCAAAATTTTGACGACATGGCAGATATAGGTAAACTTCAACAAACAGAAATATCGGAAGAAATGAAACGCGCGTATTTGGATTACGCAATGAGCGTTATAGTTTCCCGCGCCCTTCCGGATGTCAGAGACGGTTTAAAACCGGTTCATAGAAGAATTCTTTTTGCAATGCATGAAATAGGACTTACACATGCTGCAAAATATTCAAAAAGCGCAACAGTAGTTGGAGAAGTAATGGGAAAATATCATCCTCACGGAGACGTACCGATTTACGACGCGCTAGTTAGGCTTGCGCAGGATTTTTCAATGCGCTACCCCCTAATAGATGGGCAGGGAAACTTTGGCTCCATGGACGGCGACCCACCGGCTGCAATGCGCTACACAGAAGCGAGGATGGCAGCTATTACTGCTGACTTGCTCTTGGATATTGAAAAAGAAACCGTAGACTATATGCCAAACTTTGACGCAAGACTGAAGGAGCCAGTATTTTTACCAAGCTTGCTTCCAAATTTACTTCTTATGGGGTCAGAGGGAATTGCCGTTGGTATGGCAACCAAAATTCCACCCCACAATTTAAGCGAAGTGGTAGACGGATTGGTTCATTTAATAGGTAAAGCAAAAATAGAGCTTGCGCCTTTTTCAATAACAAGCAATGTTACAGTCGATGAGCTTTTAGAATTTATAAAAGGCCCGGATTTCCCAACGTCTGGTGTCATTTACGACTGGGCTGAAGTAAAAAACGTTTATACAACCGGAAGAGGAAGAATAATTATAAGGGGCAAGGCGGAAATAGAAGATATCGGACAGGGAAAATCCGCCATTATTATTACGGAGCTTCCATATCAGGTTAACAAAGCACTCCTGGTTGCAAGAATTGCAGAACTTGCAAAAGAGAAAAAAATTGACGGAATTTCGGATTTGCGGGATGAATCTGACAGACACGGGATAAGAATAGTGGTTGAGTTAAAAAGAGACGCAACGCCAAAAAAAATATTAAACAATTTGTTTAAGCAAACAAGCTTACAAACCACTTTTCCTGCAAATATAGTTGCGTTAGTTGACGGAACTCCGCAAACCTTGAATCTTAAAACAATTTTAGAAGAATTTCTAAAGCACAGATATTTAGTCGTAAAAAGAAGAAGCGAATTTGAATTAAAACAAGCGCAGGCAAGGCTGCATATTTTAGAAGGATTAAAAATCGCCGTAGATAACATAGACGCCGTAATTAAAACTATTAGAGCATCTAAAGACCAGGAAGAAGCAAAAGCTAATTTAATGAAAAAGTTTAAGCTTAGCGAAATACAGGCAACTGCAATTTTAGACATGCAGCTTAGGCGTTTGGCAGCACTTGAGAGGCAAAAAATAGAAGACGAATACAAAATGGTAAAAGAGACAATAGAGTATTTGGAAGACCTTCTTGCTCATCCGGTAAAAATGTTAGCTGTTATAAAAGACGAGCTAACCAAATTAAAAGAAAGATACAACGACGAAAGAAGAACTAAGGTATTCAAAGGAAAAGTCGGGGAATTTTCTGAGGAGGATTTAATTCAAAATGAACCAACTGTAATAACTCTAACCGACACAGGCTATATTAAAAGGCAATCTACTCTAAGTTTCAGAACTCAACAAAGAGGAGGAAAAGGAATAATCGGCATGACAACCAAAGAGGAAGACACAATTCTAAATATTACATATGCCGAAACCCATGACAACCTTTTATTCTTTACAAATAAAGGCAAGGTCTATCAGACAAAAGTATACGAAATCGCAGAAAGCAGCAGAACGAGTAAGGGAACTGCAATTGTAAATTTACTAAACATAGAAGCAGGAGAAAAAATAGAATCATTTATAACTTATGGCAAAAACGATAATTTCTCCTACATAACACTTGCAACGAGAAATGGCACAATAAAAAAGAGCAAAATTTCGGAATTTGAAAATATAAGAAGAAGCGGAATTTTAGCGATAAAACTAGACAAAGGAGACGAACTTGTTTGGAGTAATTTAACAGGAGAAGGCGATGAAATCTTCCTGTTTACAAGAGACGGAAAAAGCATTAAATTTAACGAGAAACAAGTCAGACCAATGGGTCGAAATACAATGGGGGTAAGGGGAATTTTACTTAGAAAAGATGACGAAGTAATTCAAATGGACGTAGTTACAAAAGGCGAGAAGCCATATGTTTTAACAATTATGCAAAATGGTTATGGAAAGAAAACTGCTATAGACCAGTTTCCAAAACAGGGAAGAGGAGGAAAGGGTGTCAAAGTAGCAGAAGTAACTGCAAAAACAGGCAAAATTGCAGCAACTCAAATAATTCCTCTAGGTGCAAAAGAGTTGATTGTAACATCAAGAAAGGGACAAATCGTAAAAATGGATATTAACTCAATACCTGCGCTATCGCGTTCTACCCAAGGCGTAATACTCATGCGCTTCAGTAAGGTTGGGGACAGCGTTGCCTCTGCCACCTGCATCGAAGAATTCTAGTATAATCAGTAAATGAAAATTGATGGTAAATTAATAGCCCTGGAATTAATTAATCAACTAAAAATTCGAGTTCAAAGACTCAAAGAAGGCGGGATTACTCCTCATCTTTACATCATCACTTTTGGAGAAGATACACAGACCGAAAGCTATTTAAAGCAAAAAAAACTTCGTGCGGATCAAATTGGAGCCAAAATAACAATAAAAAGATTTGGTAATAATGCTGCGCCCAAACAAGTTTATGAACTTATTGAGAAATTGAATAAGGAAAAAACGGTCAATGGAATAATTGTACAAAGGCCTCTTCCAAAGCAGTTAGATCCGGAAAAAATCTCACTTTCCGTAAATCTTCCTAAAGACGTTGACGGTTTTCACCCCAAATCCACATTTTCTTCTCCCGTCGCACTTGCTGTTTTCGAGCTTTTGAAAATGGCAGCAGTAGTAGATTTTGGAGATAAAGATGTAGTCCTGGCAGGAAAGGGAGTTACCGCAGGAAAACCAATTATTAATTTTTTTGCCAGGAAAGCAGTAACAACAACAATTGTAGATAGTAAAACTGCCAATGGGGATGAAATATTTAAAAACGCAGATATAATTATTTCTAGCGTTGGAAAAAAGATTTTGAGCTCAAATAATATTAAAAAGGGTGTTATTTTAATCGGCGTAGGGATGCATGTAGTAGACGGAAAATTAAAAGGGGATTATGATGAAAATGAGATTGAAAATATTGCTTCATTTTACTCTCCAACGCCGGGTGGAGTGGGACCGGTAAATGTAACAATGCTTATGAAAAACCTTGTAGAAGCTACCGAAGCTCAATCTGCTATAATAAAAAGGTGATGAGTTTTTGGAACGAGTTCAAAAAACCACTCGTAATTATTGCAGGATTTTTCCTTCTTCTTTTTATCTATACAAAGCTTGCCGGCCCAATTCCTTTTTATATTAATTCTGTCAACACGACCAAAACCGATCTTTTCTCAAGTAGCGGAGAAGGGGAGGCAACTGCAGTGCCCGACCAGACAACAATCAGCTTAGGTGTTACAAAAAACGCCTCAACTGTAGATGAAGCTCAAAAACAGGCAAATACAGTCGCGAATAAAATAATTGCCGATTTAAAAAAACTTGGCATAAAGGACAAAGATATTAAAACAACGAACTATAATGTTCACCCAAATTACGAAGTCCAGCCTTTACTTCCAACTAGAGGAGGGCAAGCAGGATATAGCGTAACACATAATATTGAAGTTAAAATTAAACCAATTGAGCTGATTAATAAAGTAATAGATACTGCAACGGCAGATGGGGCAAATTTAGTAGGTGGAGTTAATTTTACTTTCAGCGATGATTTACAAAAAAAATTGGAAGAGGAAGCTACAAAAGAAGCGGTTGCAAATGCAAAACAAAAAGCCCAAACTTTAGCCAGTTCTGCGGGTGTACGCTTGGGAAAAATAATAAATGTGGTATCTAGCAGCAATAATCCTCCGTTTTATCCTTTAAGTGCAGCTGAAAAAGGTGAAGTCGTAGACCAAGAACCAACCACAAATGTAACTCCGGGGGAAAATACAGTAAGAGTTGGCGTAACAATCTACTACGAAACCTACTAGTTTCTTGCTTACTTATTTTTGCTATTAAGCCAGGGGATTTTTATCTGTAAAAACTCTACAAAAGCAAAAGCCGAATATATAAAAGGTATATATCCTAGGAATCCTGCAAGAGGCATTTGTGCGTATTTTGTAGTGATAGGGGCTGGAAGTTCCCAAAACCATGGAACAATCGGATAGGTCCATTTTGGAATAAGAAAGTTGATCGTTTCCCACCAAAATCCTGCAAAAATAGCTCCAATTCCCAAAACTATCAACGGTTTATAATTTTTTTTCAATATCTGAAGAATAAGGCTTCTTCTGCCTTGTATTGCATTTAATGGATCAAGAATTAAAAACGTCACAATCCAAATCAAAGGAAAAAGATAAATTGGCAAATAAATAACCAGTGCCAGACTAATTAGACCAAGGGACATTAATAAAATTGTCAGCTGTGAACTTATTTTCGCTTTTACAAAGAAAATGTTACTTTTTAACACACCTGAAATAATATTTGTTGAAATAGCCAAATGGGGAAGAACGGTTACGAATGCAGCCGTAGACAAAATGCCCCACTCTGTCTGTTCGTATAAATGCTTAGTCGGATAAAACCAATTTTTCAAAAATATATTTGCCCATTCGTAAAACCACCAAAAGAATGCGCTTGCAAAAGCTAAGCTTAAAAAGTTTCTCCAGTTTGAAAAAATGGATTTGCCGGAAAACCTAAAAGCTATATTATCCGACACAAGAAGAAAACCAAACCATGCTAAGTGGAAATTGAAATCGATGAAAGGACGAATATTATATTGGGATAAATAAATCCCTATTGAAATTAAAATAACACCTAAAATTAGTTGCATTGAAACAATTATATCAAACTACTTATTTCCGCTGTGGAAGATTAAATTCCGCAAATAGATTTATGATAAAATTTAATTGTGGAATTTCCCTTTGATTTTAGGGTAAAAGAAGACAAAGCAAAGCCTAAAGAGGGCAGGACAAGTGTCGAAAAAGAACTAAGATTAGAAACTGCTGGACAAAGAGCTCTTGAGGCATCATTGTTTATCGATAAAAAGTTTTTGGATGTGGCAGTAATAACAGGAGAACAAACACCTCCAGAGCTTTTATTCGGACGGTCAGCTTGGAAAGGATATACTGATGCAAGGGCCTTAGCAAGGCAAAGTATAAGTCAAGAATTATCCGTAGATTTAATAAAAAGGATTCATGAAAAGGTAGCAAACCCCGTTGAGCCAAAAATTGCTGGGAAAATAAGAAACTCCAATGTAAGAGCGGGAGACTATAATGATCCTACGAAGGCTGTAAGATACACCAACGAACAAATTGAGAGCATAAAACAGAATCCTCATTTGGTTTTCGAGCCAACAGATGGTGCGAATACAGGTTTTATCCATTATCCTTTTACAAAAGACGGACAAAATACACGGCAGTATATTGAAGAGCTTCTCGAAGAAGTTTGCACTTGGTACAATGCGGAAATTAAAAACCCCAATGCCGATCCACACCGCTTAGCAGCAATCTTACAAAGAAGAATAATATCTATTCACCCCTTTCTTGATGCAAATGGTACTACCTCCAGATTACTGATGAATTGGTCTTTAGAAAAGACTGGCGCTGCGCCAAGTGCCATAGATAATCCAAGTTCTGATATAACAACAAGCGAGGATGAGTGGACGCAAACAGTTAGAAACGGAAGTAAAAAATATGAAGAATCAAAACGAAGACTTAAAGCTCTAGAAGCCTGCGGGATAGAAGATATAGCTTTTGTGCTGGGCGTTTACCCTGAAAAAGCATTCTATGATTATATTTTTAGATACATAGGTAAACCCCCGAGATTTTTTTCAAATAACGGAATGCAAGATCATCAAGACTTCGATAGCTTTTTTACTCAATTTATTAACGAGCTTTCTGAGTTTCAGAAGTTTTTACAATCTACTACTAAAATTGGAGATAAACAAATAACCCAAGGCGGTCTAATATCTGATGCTTTTATGAAATTACAGTCTCAGCAGGGAGTATTACCTCAACAAGCGTTAGATGAATTCTTTACTGACGTTAATCTTTTCAGAGGAGGATCTTTAGACGTTGAAAATGTAGATGATTCGCAATTATTACAATTACTTACGCAATACACAGGTGTGGGAACTGGATACAGGGCGCTTGGAAAGTCTTACATGTCGCCGCTTTCCGGAGATATTTCAAGCAGACAACAAATAAATGAGTCTGCTGCTTACTACAATAAGGTTGTCGCAAAACACTACTTAAAGACAAAGCATCCAACAAATAATACATATGGAGCCGATGTAAGGGAACTGAGCCAAGCTATAAGAGGGCATGTTGGCGGTGGGAAAAGCGTTTGGGAGTCTCCTTTCGTTAGCACTAGCTTCAGCAAGTCGGTTAGCGAGAGCTTTGCAGGAGGATTGGCAAAATATGGAGTTTTATTTGCACTAAAAGCACCAAGGGAAGGAATTATGTTGTCTTTCCGAGTTTTGGATGCTGACGGTCTTCCTGTTGCTAATGTAGGTACCTTCACGCATGAAAAAGAAGGTTTAATTGCGGGTGGAATAAATCCTAACTCTATTGAACAGGTAAGGATTTATGAAAAAGGCAAGGGCAAAACACAAGCTCTATTTATTGCAGAAAGAACCGGAAACAACATAAGGATAGAGGACTATACTGGGGTCAATTTAACCATAAGAACTTACGTATATGACCAAGCGAAAGGACATTATGAATTTGTAAGCGAAGAAAGACCCAATATCCCTTCGACCACTCATCAGCCACAACTACTCGAAGAACCGGTTCCCACTCAGGAAATTCCGTGGAAGGATTATTCTATCTTTGATATTCCCGAAAAGAAGACCTTGTTTGATGCTTATAGCTATGAGCTTGAACATTATGCTAGCCCAATAGAAGAATATTACAAAAACCTTCCCATGGATGAGTTTAAAATGAAGGAGATTTCTAAGGAAAAGAGCCTTAAGCACTTTAAATTTGAAAATAAAGAATCCTCAATCTCTCATATTCAACACATAACTTCCAAAGAATTGCCTGAAATTATTAATTTCAATAATTTGAATATAAATAAATACCTGGAAGAGATTAAAGATTCAAAGGCTTACAAAAAAACAGATTGGTAAGCTTATTTATTTCCGCTGTGGAAGGCTCTGTGGGTGTCACGAAGCTGGGGATTCGTAACGTGAGTATAGATTTGGGTTGTTGCGATATTTTTATGCCCCAGCATTTCCTGAACGCTTCGAATATCTGCTCCGTTATTTAATAAATCAGTCGCAAAGCTATGCCTAAGCGTGTGAACTGTTGCATCAACAGGAATTCTTGCACGGCGTACATATTTTTTAACAATGCGCTCAACCGATCTTGCGGTAAGCCTCATTTTCTCGCCATTATCGTCTTCAATCACTTTTCCGCTATAGCGAATGAACAGCGGTTTAAACTTATCTTTTCGCTCGCCTAAATACTTCTGGATCCAATCGGCAGCATCATCGGAAATAAATACTAATCGAAGCTTGCTTCCTTTTCCAATAACGCCAAACTCGCGCCTGTCTAAATTAATTTGTTCGTGATTTAAGCTCACAAGTTCAGAAACACGAAGTCCGGTAGAGAAGAGTAGCTCCAAAATCGCCTTATCCCTCAATCCTTCTTCCTTAGATACATCAACTGCTGCAATTAACTGGGCTACTTGTTCTTTGTTTAAAAATTTAAGATTTCGGCTCTCGGCTTTTGGCAAATCAATCTTTGAAGGCTCTAATGTTTTAAAATCGTTCTTTATTAAAAATCTTAAAAATGAACGCAGGGCAATTACGTAATAGTTTTGGGTAATTCTTTTTAAAGTTAAGCCTTTTTCATCCTGCCGATTGGCAAGAAACACTCTGTATTTTCGAACAGTTGCTAAATCTAGGCTTTCGATACTTTTTTCACCATACCACTTTGCAAATGTTAAAAGATAATGCTTGTAATCGCGTATGGTAAGCTTGCTGCAATTACGCTCAATTTCGAGATATTCTAAGAATTGATCTATTAGGCCTAATAATTCACTCATATTTTGCGACGCGTTCTGAACTCAATCTTATAAACAATCTACGACGTTAAGTTTAGTATGAACAAAACGCCCAAGCTTGTCAAGGTTGACAACTAGCCTCAATTTCTTTCATACTAAATATATACAATGCGAGACAACTATATCGAAATAATTAAACAGTATATCTCCAAAAAATCTGAATATAAAAAAACACTGGACCAAATAAAAGACGACGCCACTGCAATGGGTGGCACAGAGGAGGAATTTGAAGAAGCAATTCGACAAATTGAAGACAAAACTCCCAAAAACAAAAAGCTGCCAAAGCTTAACAAAAAGAATCTTCTTATAACCCTTGGGGTCTTAATATTTGCTGTTTTTTACATTTCACTGATTCAAAGCCTACTTTTCACTAAACCAAAAAATGTTACTCTAACAAATGAGAATTTAGCCAAAAAACAGGCTTTCGAACATAACCCATTCCCCGTAGTATATGCAAGCACAAAAGAAGTAAATGCGGACAAAGTATTTTCTATACCCTCAAATGAATCAAGCAAGCTTGCTGTTCCTGGAAGGCCTAAAAAAGAAGTTTTGGGATTTTTTCCTTATTGGATGCTAGAAAAGCAAGATAAGATTAATGTTTCTTATCTAACCTCGGTTTCGCTTTTCGGACTTACTGTCACTGGCAGGGGTGAGATTGCTAAGGTAACGGGGGAAGGGCAAGATCCTGGCTGGACGATGTGGCGTGACGGCCGACTCGATGAATTTATCCGAAAAGCAAAAAATGCAAGAGTGAAAGTTTATCTTACATTTAAGTCTTTTGATAATGCAGAAATTGAAAAACTGTCTAAAAACGACGTATATCAACAAAACTTTATTTCGAACGCGCTTTTTCTTATTAATTCTAAAAACTTAGACGGAATGAATATTGATTTTGAATACGTTGGAGAACCGGATCCTACAGTTCGCGATGGATTTACCAATCTTATCTATGCCCTAAATTTAGAATTAAAGCGACAAGTCCCGAATGCAAAGCTATCAATTGATACATATTTGGTGTCAGGCGGAAAGCTCGATTTATTTGACCTTCAAGCCCTTTCAGACAATCTTGATTACTTTGTAATAATGGGCTACGATATGCACACGCCTGCCGGAGGGGCCGGTCCAATCGCTGCGATGGGAGGGGAAACAAGTGTAGTTACTTATCTTCAGAATTACCTTGAGAGGGTAGATTCAGAAAAACTTATCCTTGCGGTTCCTTATTATGGATATGATTGGCCAAACAACCAAACTTCCGAAAGTGGCGTTAAAATTCTTCCTTATGCGGAAATTGCAGATATAAGCAAGAGCTTAAAAATAAGCTGGAACGAGGAGTCCCAAACACCTTTCTATTCTTACGATGAAAATGGCGAGGCTAGAACCGTACATTTCGATAATGTCCGCTCTCTTGCTCTTAAATACGACTATATAAACAAAAAACAGCTCGCAGGCGTTGGAATTTGGGCGCTTGGCTATGATGGACTAAATCAGGATCTTGAGAAACTTTTAATTGATAAGTTTATTATACAATGATAAGCTAAATATATGAGTGATAGGTCAATGGCAATAAGAAGGGAAAACCCTCAGGTAATAGATCGGATTGAGATGGCAAAACCAGCCAACAAGGGCAAATGGAAACGAAGAGCTCTTTCTGTAAAAAACGCAGTTGTTGATGCAAAAAACTTTGTTACCGAAACGAAACTAGGCAAGGGAATTGCAGCAGTAACATTGGCCGCAGCAATTTCCCAGACTCCGGTTGGTAAAGATGTGACAAATAGGGTTGTGGAGGGTGCTCAAGCGGCAACTAATACTGTTACCCAAGCTTTCGACGAATGGATGTTCGGTCCTCATCCAGAGCATAACCCCTGGACAGAAGCTACAATAAAAAGAATCCGTGGACAGGAAGAACTTTTGCCGGGTGAATATTTTGTAGACAAAGCAATAATTACAACCAATAATCCCGTTCAAGAGCGAGTAGCTGTCTATCCCTTCGCATCCGACCATTCGGGGGGAAGACCGGTATTCCCAATTGGGTATTTATTCCTAGACACTCAGATTCACCATCTCCTTATGACTCCAGGACATAAACCTGGGACTATGGATAAAGAAGAGACCTGGGGTGCATTTGACTGTGGCTCTGTGCCTTTAGTAGACCTAAATGGCAATTCTGTCACTGATGCAGCAGATAAGTTTCCGGCTTGCGCGGTACCCATATCCAATCTTCACATAGAAAAGAAAAATAAGTAATTAAATTCGAGTTACAAATCCGGATAAGCCCAGCAACTTGATGACTTTTTTAATCTGCACTGTATCTGCGGTTGTATAATATTCATTGGGCTCTGAAAATTTTGATTGTGAGTTATTTGCTTCAAGAACCCGTCTCACTTGCCTTGCGACAGCAGCTCCAGAGTCTATGATTTTGACATTTGAACCCATGATTTTCCTAATGTCTTCCTTAACTAATGAATAATGCGTACATCCAAGTGCCAACGTATCAACTCCTGCTTTTCTAAAAGGCAAAAGCTCTTTCTCTAAGATTGTCTTAATGCTTTTCCCTTGTTCAATTTTGGGAACTATTTCATCAGAGCCTAAATTTAATACCTTAACGCTTTTTGCGAATTCTTTAATAAGATTTCTCTGGTAGATACTTTCTGCGGTCTTTTTGGTAGAAAAGATACCTATTCTGCCGTTATGAGTCGCTTTGACTGCAGTTTTTATTACTGGCACAGTACCTACAATAGGAATATCTTGGAACAGCTTTCTTAAGTCGTTTATTGCCGAAACTGTTATTGTATTGCAAGCTATTACAATTATCTTTGCCTTGTTTTTAATAAGAAATTCAACAATGTTTTTGGAAAGTTGGAATATTCGCTTTTTAGATTTCTTCGAATACGGAATATTTTTAGAGTCACCAAAGTATATTATTTGCTCCTTAGGAAGAAGCTTTATGATTTCAGACGCAACAGTAAGCCCTCCAAGGCCGGAATCAAGTACTCCTATAGGTAAATTTGTCATGCTGGGATTATATCAAATTGCTACTCCAGCCTCGAGAGAGTACAATAGTAATATAAAATTAGCCTCAATTAGCCTCAGATTTTTTTACGATTTAATAAACCCATAGTAGGGGAGCGGAAAATTTATTGATAAAGATAAAAATAGTGTATATAAATAGAGAAACAAACCAGCAGAGAAGTAAATTGATATTTATTTTGCGAAATCTAATTGAATTTAGAAGCACTTCTCCCAGGCTTTGAGCCTAGGGTACGTCGTAAAAGTATTATTGTGCGACATAAGGCATTCCTCTTTCCTAGCGTCATTTTATTTCTTTTTTTCCCATAAAACCTTGGAGAGCTGTAAGCACTTACTTCTCTATGGAGACTCTGCAATTACACCACACTCTTAAATATATTTATTATATTTCGTCGTCAATTCTATTTACCCTACTACATCGACTGATACTTAGAAGTTAAATCAGACTATTAAATCAATCTAAATGAATAGTTTTGTACTTAAATTTATAGTAGTTGGATATGACTACCGAACGATAGAGTACCGTAAGGGGCGTTCGTATTTTTTTCTTTCGCTTGCATTTTCTTTCGCTTGCATTGTAATTGTAATGGTATTCGTATCTTGCTTGATGCAAGTGGAGTAAGTCGAATGTGTGAAAAGTCCGCTCAAGCCGCACTAAAAGCTGTGAAAACCTAAGCATTTTATATAATTTTATCTATAAATAAGACCTATAATAATTTATATAGGACGTATCAAACTATATCATTTGAGCCTAAATTATTAAATTCCCGAAGGATTGCAGATGCCCCACTTCCCTCCTCTTAGTGCGGTATCTAAAAATTTTAAAACCAACTTGAAAAGAAAATTAAAAATATAAAAGATATCGCAGTTACCCAAAAGTATTCAAGAATTACGCTTCTAAAGAGCCTCCGCTCAAGCCACGCGTGAGAGAGACCCAACGTCACATAGAAAATTGCAGTAAGAAAAAGTGCAATTACAGTAGGAGTGCTGAATTGAAACCAGAGAAATGCTGCAACTTCAACCAAACAAACTGTAAGAGCGCTAACCCAAAATAACTGGGAAAACATATATTGTTCAAGCGTATAAGTCCAAACCGACTGCAAAACTAAGGGGAACGAATATAAAAAAACTAGAATAATTGTAAAAAAGAAGTTAAGATGTAGCGAAAAAACAACGTTGGATAAAAAGAAATAAGAAAGAAGAGTTAAAACCAACGATACGGTTCTTGCGCCTGATAGAAGCTGAATAGTTCTAATTGCTGAGACTATAAATATGTTTTGGGATAAAAACAGCGAATAAAGGCCAAATGCGTACAAAATGGTCATACCTATTCTGGTTAGAAATCTTGCGGGGATCAATAGATAGAAAAGTCCTATTGCAAGACTATAAAAAAATGGAAGAATTAAAACCTGCGGCGAAAAATTTTCCTTTAAATCCCCTCTTAAAGAGAAGAACAAAAAAACAGAAGTTAAAAGTGCAACGCCGAATACCATAACAACTGCAGATTTTCCAAGTATGTATTCTGAAATAAATAGACCTAAAGATAAAAGAAGAGTAAAAGCTATAAATTTTTGTCTTTTATTGGTAAAAAAACGAAGAAAACGCTTTAATTTAAGCCGTAAATTATTCATGCTAGATTGGTATAAACCCTTAGTACGTCATCCTGCCCTTCTAGAAGCTCTACAAAATTCTCAATTTTAGACAAAAGAATAGGATCATTAACTTCCATTTTTATTTGAGGCTCTCTAAACACATCTGCCTCAATTACCATTAAACCTGCCTCATCTAGTTTTTGTTTTATGCCAGAAAGGTCTTGAAATTTAGTATAAATTAAAACCTCATCCCCTTCTTCGTCTATGTCCTCTGCTCCTTGCTCCAGAGCGATATTAAATATTTCATCGAACACATGATTCGTTTTGGATACTACTATTCTTCCAATCTGTCTAAACTGATAAGAAACAGATCCTGGCTGGCCAAAGGACGCATTGTTTTTGTTAAAAATGCTTTTAATTTCGGCTGTGGTTCTAGCTGGATTGTTAGTTGCTGCCTCAACTATTATTGAAATGCCATCCGGCGCAAATCCCTCGTACGTAACTTCTTGCAACTGCCCTGCATCTTTTTCGATTGCGCGTTTTATTGCCCTGTCTATATTTTCTTTAGGCATATTTGCTGTTCTTGCAGCATCAATTGCAAGCCTTAATCGAAAATTTTGCTCGGGGTCAGCCACTGCCCCACCCTGCTTTACTGCAATGGTTATAGCATTGGCAAGCTTTGTGAAGGTTTGTCCTTTTTTTTGGTCTTTCAATCCTTTTGAACGCTTAATTTGTGACCATTTGGAGTGTCCGCTCATAAACTTAGCGATTAATTATATCGTTTATCCCTTGACATTTGCAATAAATGCACGTAAAATTTCTCATTAAAATGTCACTCAAAAATCAAGCAATTCAAACCGCACTTAATGGAGACTGGCAAAACGCGATTGCACTTAATAAGGACCTGATTAAAGAAAACCCAAGCGACACGGATGCGCTTAACCGTTTAGCTCTTGCGTACCTTATTGTAGGTAAAACAAAGGATGCAAAAAGTATGTATCAAAAGGTCATAAAGCTTGATCCTTTAAATCCTATCGCTCAAAGAAGTCTAAATAAGCTTAAGGATAAAAAAACAGTGAATGCCACATCTTCATATAAAATAAACAATCAGTTTTTAGAACAACCAGGCAAAACTAAGGTTGTCGAATTAGTAAATATTGCTCAGCCCCAAATAATTGAGCGGCTAAGAACTGGGCAGGTTTTGGAGCTTTCCGTAAAAAGATTTAAATTATTTGTACTCGATGGAAAACAGTATATCGGCGTTTTGCCTGATGATATAGGAAAAAGGTTAATAAAGTTTATAAAAGCCAACGGCTTATACGAAGCCTATGTAAAGTCTCAAAGTCCACATAAAATAGCCATTTTCATTAAGGAGGTAAAAAAGGGTGCGCGTTATAAAGAGCAGCCATCTTTTACATCAACTGTCGAAACCGCACTTTTTTCTGCAAAACAAAGAAGCGTTCGACCAAAAGAAGAAGAAAGCCCTAGCTCCGATGATGCAAAAGAAGAATCCTACTTAGAAGAAGATTGACCTTTAAAAATTACCCTGTGCTTATCGAGACTCTTCTTTACGTCTCCTATTTTAGGCTTTTCTCCAATTTTTCTTGCTGAATTAATAGCAAGAAAAAAAGAAATTAAAAACAATACAATTATGATATTTTCAAACATGCTAAAATTGAAAACCTTTAATATTTTCCTTCCCTATTATTATTATAATATCTGCGACTTCCCTTTTCAAAAGCTTGGAAGTTTTAAAATCTAAGAATTTATTTAACCTTTCTAACGTATAACTTTTTTCGCCGTAATACATAATTTGGGAGCTTGCTTTCGAATCTTCGGACTTAACCAATATTACATTTCCTCCTAGGTTAGATATAAAATTTGCCAATTTATTTCCTAAGCCCGCAACCTCCGTTGAGTTAATTATCTCTATGCTTTTTGCTTCCTCAATAATTTTGGGGTCCCGAAATGTTGTTTTGCTTTCTGCTTGACTTACAAAACTTCGCTCGTATACCGAAGTTTCAGGGACTGACCTTGAAAAAAGCGCAATCCTTACTAGATCTATCACGGTCATATCTTTGTGGGACGAAGGCGAGATAAGCTGAGATACAAGAGTTGATGTAATTTTTTGACTATCTAGTTTTGAGTTTATTATTCCATCAACGGGCGCAAAAACATCGTCATTTTCTTGAGCTCTTAAGATAGATATCGATTTCTCTTTAGGGGAAAATGAAGCATATACTCTTTTTTGTCCATCTACAAATTCAACATTATAAATATTTTTCCCATCAAAGCTGCTGTTTTTAACTAAAACTACGAATCTAAATGAAACTGAAATTACAATAAAAAATAGGAATATAGCAAAAAACAAAGTCGCAAGCTTTAAGTTGTTTTTGGGCTCTTTTCTTCTTATTCGCTGCATAAAAACTAGAAATCCTTCTTCTTTCTGGAGATTATCTCGGGCATGGTATATGTGGGGGAAGAAAGCCCGAAGCTTTGACTTTTATTCTTATTACCTTTTTTAGGCTTCTTTTTATCGCCCTTATAAAATCCACCGAAACTTCCCATATGTATAATCAAATCAAAATTCGAGGCTAAAGTCAACTCCGCAAGCTTACAAGAAATGAGTTTAACTCTTCAGGCAGAAAGCATTCAAAGTTAACATTTTTACCGTTTTTTGGATGCTTAAAAGAAATTTTTGAGGCATGCAAAAAAATTCTTCCTAAAATCTTGCGATCCTCTCTTGCTGTTTTTCGTCCTGCGTACAGGGAATCGGAAAAAATGGGGTGGTTAAAATACTTTAGGTGAACTCTAATTTGATGTGTTCTTCCGGTTTTAGGATTTAACTCAAGAAGAGTTAATCCCCCACTTGTCCGGAACCTATCAATAACTTTATATTGGGTTTCCGCAGGCCTTCCCCCAGCCAAAACTCCGAATCTTTTTCTATTCCAAGGAAGTCTTCCAACGGGCACATTGATTTTCCCACTATCCCCTTCTATATTTCCGTGAACTAGCGCTTTATAGGTTTTTTCAACTGATCTTTCTTTAAATTGCTCCTGAATATTTTCAAATGCATCCTTTGTTTTGGCCGCAACTAAAATCCCAGAAGTCTCCTTATCTATTCTATGAACAATCCCGGATCTTTTGTAAAAATCCGAATCTCTATCTGCGTTTTTAGAAACCAGATGTTTTTCATCTATAAAATCTTGGACAGTATACTGATTAGTGGTTGTATCCGAGCGGTTAACAGTAATACCCGCAGGCTTGTCCATTATTAAAATACTCTCGTCATCGTAGATTATGTTTAAATTCATTTCTTGTTAAGTAGTTTGTTCATCACTTCCTGATTAATAAGAAGTACAATTGATAAAAATATAACTACAAAGGATAAAAGATTTTCTATCCTAAGAAATGAGAAGTTAGATAAATTAGAAAAAAGTTTAACCAAAAAATAAAGCAAGGAAAAAACCGTTAGAAAAATTAAGCTAAAGCTTCCGTCTTTTAATTCCCCTTTTTCTGAAAGTTTATATACGCCTTTTATAAATACTAAACTGATTACAAAAGACAGAAACAAAAATATATTAAAAAATGTGTCTGTTTTCCCAAGTTTGAGAATAAAAAAAAGAATATATGCAATTGGTAAAACTCCTAAAAATGCAACTGTAAATAAATCGATAACTCTTCCAATCGGATATTTTCTGTATTTAGAATATATTGCAACAAATAATAATCCACCTGCAATTGCTCCAATTAACGAAAGTCCTGGAATATGCGTAAACGCAATAAAACCAAGAACGTTATTGAATGCAGAATTAGGATATGAAACTACGTGGAAAAGTCTTGAAAAAAATAAGGAGGCAAAGGCTGAAATTATTGAGAGATTAAACATCTTATATATCAAGACGTCTCTTCGTATTAAAAGACTATCATCTTTGCTTACCAGATAAAGATTATATAAAAAAATTACAAAGCAAATTATTAATGTTAAGAAATACAAATACATCATTTTTTATCTGTTACAAAAATTCTAACGAACGCGACTAAAAGCACTATTGCTCCAATAATTGTAATTACGCTCCTTACCCCAATTAAATCGGCGACAATACCAACTAATAGTACAGGGAAAAATGAAAGTATTCCGATCATTGTGTTTAGCACTCCGTAGATCTTTCCTCTACTCTCATCGGTGGACTCCTCCTGCAATGTGGTATTTGCAGGAACAAATATAAAAGCAGTTGCAAAACCTATAACAAATGCAAGTGCTACTAATATATGAAGTGCGTTTATCTTAATAATGTTAGGTAGATACATATTTGCAAATTGTACAATTTGCCTTGTCTCGAATTTATCTCCAAATGGCATAAGAAGTATTGAGACTCCAAGTATAAGTAAACCAAACTTTGTAAGAGAGGATTTATCAAAATTATGAAAAAAGCTTCCAATCACCAAAGCACCTAATGCAATTCCAACCACAGCAGGGGTGATAAAAAGAATTGGAAAATCCTCTATAGCTATTTCTAAGACTCTCTCGGCATATCCAGGGCCAATAACAGCCAACACATATACAAGCACCTGCGAAAGTGTTAATGCGAAAAGCGCATGATATAAATTTTTAGTCTTAGAGAGCAATGTCAAAACCTGTTTGATCTCGCTAGCAAAACCAACGGCAACAGGGGTAATCTCATTTGACAACTTACTTTTGACTTGTATCAATGAAGCAAAAAGTGCAGCGATAAAAAATAATAGGCTTGTGAATACAAACACATTTGTTTTTCCGAAAATATAAAGTATTGGACCGGATAGCGCATATGCAAGAAAAATTGAGATGTACATAGTCATTCCGAATATTGCATTGGCTGAAAGCAAGAGTTTTCTACCTACCAAAACAGGGATTATAGGAGTTTCTGCAGGAATAAAAAATTGCGTTATCAACGATACGCTAAACGTTATTAAATAAATTGAAAGTAAATCGCCCTGTAAAAATATTAATGGAAGAAGAAGTAACCCCCTCAAAACATTGCTCATAAAAAGGACATTTTTTTTATTCCACCTATCAACTAAGACGCCTGCAAGTATTCCGAATAAGATCGCAGGAAGAGTAAAGGCAATAACAACGCCTGAGACTGCCAAGTTGGATTTTGCAACAGCAAAAACCACTATCAGAAGAATGAAGTTGAAAAGATTCATTGAAAACTGGGAGAAAAATTCCGAAAGAATAAGAAGTAAAAAGGGTTGCACTGCCAGCGCTTTTAAAATGAGATTGTTTTTCATTTAGTTCGCTTTTTCACTGTAGGAACCTGTTCTTGTATCTATTTTTACCTTATCCCCGGTCTTAATAAACAAAGGAACTTTTACCGTCACGCCATTATCAAGTTTTGCCTCTTTAAAAACGTTAGTTGCGGAATTACCTTTTACCCCAGGAGGCGTATCCTCAACTGCAAATATCATTTTTGGAGCAAGATTAATAGCTAATGCCTCGTTTCCCAAAAAGCTAATACTAAAATTTTCTCCTTCTTTTAGATAATAAATATCTGAGCCGATAATATTTAATGGGATTTCTACTTGTTCAAATGTTGAGCCATTCATAAAATAAGCGCAACTCGAGTCTTTATATAAATATTGCAATTCTTTTTTTGCAACAGTTACATCTTTTACCTTTGCCCCATTTATGAAACTTTTATCTGTAACTGAGCCGCTTCTTAAATTTTTTACCTTTACTTTTATATTGGCGCTTCCCCGCCCCATTTTAATGTGCTCGTATGAGAGTACTTGAAGTAGATTTCCATTTTCCTCAAAAATTGTACCTGCTCGAAGCTCTGTTACTCCAATCATTTTATTTTCTTTTAACGCGGATAAGTCCGGAGCATGGGATTACCGAAACGCCCTTTCTTTCCAACTCGTCCAAAAATAAGTTTGCTCCAATTGAATCAGCAGCCATATGTCCGCAATCTATAACATTAATATGCGCTTTTTTAAGCTCGCTTAACGCATCTTCTGGAAGATGCATTTCAACTATTGTCCCTACTCCTGCTTTGGCCATTTCCATATAAAGTTCTTTTGAAGAACTTGTTCCACCCGTAAAACCGACAGCTACTTTTCCGGCTCTTGAATGCTCGCCTCCTGAAACAATACTGGGCCCTGCTTTTCCTTTTATTGCTTCTACAAATTCCGGAATCTCGTTTACATATTCAAAAACCTCTCCAACTGTTTCAAGCTTCTTTTTGCTTAAATAATCCTGCATGAATCTGTTTCCCAAATTATCCCAGACTGTGTGGATTACCAAAAGTGGAATATCTAAAAGCCTTGCTGCATCTACTGCCTGATTATGATTTGCAGGAGCCAGTTTTCTTTTAACTTCTTGCTGTTTTTCTGATAAAAGTGCATGGGCAACATTAATTGGAACTCCTGCTTCTGCAAACATTTCTGCTTGAACTTCCATAACCTCGTAGAGTGCGGCTAAGGCGTGTCCTGCTGGATGGTGGGAAATTAAAAGATCTATATTTTCTCCTTTTTGGTTAAGCCTATCAGTAAGCAGAATTTCGGAAGCATCGGCGTCTATTCCTGCCAATACCTTTTTTACAGCTTTCGAAGGCTCTCCATATAAAATCCTCGTATCTGCAAATGGGTTTTTAAGCGTATCCTTGTCGAAGTATCTCTTTTTTTTCTCGGGTAATTCGTCAAATCTTTTTTTTGCTCTTTCTAAAAATCTTTTAACACCTGCGTCCCCTCTTGGATCCGCTTTAATTCCCATGTCAATAGCTAGTTCATAAATTTGTTGAAGCTTCATAGCTGAAAGTATAGCTTAATTGTGCTTATAACTCAAACTGTGGGCAAGGAGAGATTCGAACTCTCAAGGCCTTGCGGCCAATAGTTTTTGAGACTATCGCGTATACCGTTCCGCCACTCGCCCGCGAGCATAATTATATCAGTTTCATAAAAAAATTAAACTAACCCTGCAATTTCTTTTAGGATTAGTTTAATTTGTAATAATCTAATATCAGATTACATTTATTGGGCTGGGGGCATACTGCCTCCACCCATATTTCCACCCGCACCTCCGCTTTGATCATCATGATTTTGATCATCGCTTGGAGTTTGCATAGGCTCTTGCTGCCCCATTGGTTCACCCGCTCCAGGTTGTGGCATTGGTTCGCCTCCACCTGCTGGTGCACTTGGTTCCCCTGCTGGTGGCATTTGATCATCTACAGGTGGATTCTGCATAGGATCTTGTGTTGGAGCATTTGCTCCACCTTGATCACCCATTGGTTGTTGATTTGGATCGTCCATTAACTTTCACCTCCTTCCCGTTTTTTATCCATATTATAAAATCTTATCCTATCTCCCCTAAAAAGTAAATCGATTTCTCCCATTGGCCCGTTACGGTGTTTGGCTACTGCAAGTTTTGTTGGTATAACATTGCCGGTAACTTCTATGTCTGTTCTATATAAAAACATTACAACGTCAGCATCCTGCTCTATTGCTCCTGATTCTCTTAAATCTGCAAGCTGGGGCTTTCGCTCTCCTCTATGCTCAACGGCACGAGAAAGCTGTGAAACAGCAAGAACGGGAATTTTTAATTCCCTGGCTAAATTTTTTAACCCTTGCGAAACAATCGATACTTCAACAACTCTACTGTCATATTTTTTACCCGGATCCGCAAGCTGCAGATAGTCAACTATTAGAAGTTTAACGCCATATTCAAGTTGTAGTCTTCTTGCTTTAGTTCTTATTTCCGATATTGAAAGCCCAGGAACATCATCGATGTAAATTGGCGCATCGGCAAGTTCCCCCATAGCAGTAGACAATTTTGTAAAATCAGCTTCAACCAATTTTCCTGTTTTAAGTCTCCATGCGTCGATATCTGCTTGTCCAACCAAAAGTCTATCGACCAGTTCCTCTTGACTCATTTCCAAGGAGAAAATTCCAACAGGAAGTTTTTGTGCAACAGCAACGTTTTGTGCAATATTTACAATCATTGCAGTTTTCCCCTGTCCGGGACGGGCAGCCAAAATTAAAAGATTGCTCTCCTGCATTCCAGAAAGTATATTGTCCAAATCATTAAAACCTGTTCTAATTCCTCTGTACCCTGCGCCCTTCTTGTGCAACTCATCAATTCGCTCAAAGCTTTCCGCTAGGCTTTCTTTTAAGGAGGTAAAACCTCTTACATTGTGCCCTTGGGAAATTGAAAAAATTGAACTTTCCGCCTTATCCAAAAGTCTTTCTAATGCCTCTTGCTCATCGAATGCATTTTCTGCAATTTTTCCCCCCGCCGAAATTAAACTTCGCCTAGTTGATGCCTCTTTAATAATTTGAGCATATTCTTCAATATTTGCAGCAGTTGGAACTTTATTGACAAGCTCTGTAAGATAAGACGTATCGACAAATTTGTCTTGTTTTTTACTTTTAAGTTTTGATTTTAAAGTTAAAACATCAATTGGCTTTCTTTCCTCAAACAAAGAAAGCATTGCATCAAATATTATCCCGTTTATTTGGTTATAAAAATCAGAGGCAGAAATAATACCGGACACAAGTCCTATTGAGTCTTTATCGATTAAAATCGCCCCTAAAACACTTTCCTCCGCATCGCTATTGTTTGGTGGAACTTTTATGTTTGCCATAACGTATAAAAACTTTAGTTTAAAATTTCTTTTTTGTAAAGTGGTAAAATCAGCTTAATTGATACAGAACCGTTTCTTCGGGAAGCTTGTCTTCCGTAATGCTTATTTTTGAAGAAGATGTACTTTCTTTGCCCAAACTTTGAACAGCAGATTTTGACATTCCGCCATAAAAAACTATCGCTCTTGGCTCCATGGCGGTAATTACGTTTTCGGGGATTTCGGAATTTGCATTAATTATTGCTATCTCGCATTCCCTAACCCTATCTGGTGGAATTTTAGATAAAACGGAAGATGTGCTCCAAACAATCTGTTTCCCATCGGAGCTAAAAACAAAAACTAAACCACTCTGCTCCTTTATAGCTGAGATTTTTAAGCCGGAAACCTCATATTCTCCGGAGGCGCTTATAAGTAGTCTATAATCATTTACTCGAGTCGGATCAGCGTCCTCATCTGTACTAATTACAACATCTGCGTCATTTTTGGGTGTTTTTGTGTTTGGATTTATTATTACGCTGGTTTTTTTTATTTTAAGCTTCAGAGAGTTTTCCGAAAGAAGAACAACATCCATACGGATAATCCTAACATATTGATTTTACCTTGACAATACATTCTATTTTTCGTATTATGGGTTACCTGAGCATGAAACAAGAAAAAGTAATTCTTTCTTTTGTGGCAATTTTAATAGGTCTTGCAGTTACAGGAGCAGCTTTTTTCCTTTATCAAAATTCTAAAAAAATAATAACACCTACAGCTATCACTAAAATCATAGCACCAACTCCAGCTTCTTCTTTTTATTTAATTTTGGACGAACCTAAGAATGAATCATTAGCTGATAAGAAAAGCATAAAAGTGTCAGGAAGAACATTACCTACAGCAATTGTTGTAATTATCACAAAAGCAGCTCAAGAAGTCTTATTACCTTCCTCGATAGGTAATTTTTCAACTACTATTCAAATCGAGGAAGGAATTAATTACTTAAGAGTATCGGCAATTGATAAAAATGGAGAAACACAAACTATTGAAAGAGTTATAGGATATACAACGGAGGATTTTTAATATGGGTGCTCGTACTAAAATATTGCTTATTACATTTGCTTTTTTGTTTTTTTTCTTTTTTGGAATTAATTCTGTATATGCACAAAGCCCTGATTTGCAAAAGCAGGTAGATGAACTTAAAGAAAGAATTGCATCGAAGGTCGCAGAGCTTAATCTAGTTGAAAAGAAAGCGATACTAGGAACAGTAAAAGACGTATCTGATAGCCAGATGACATTGTCCACATTAAATGAGGAGATACGATTCATAGATATTGATGAACTTACTAAATTTTCTTCGGGTACAATTGATAATTTTGGTATCTCAGACATTAAGCAAGATATGACAATTGGAGTTATTGGCCTTTTTAATAAAGACTCGCGAAGAACTCAGGCTCGCCTTGTTTATGAAGAGCAAAAACTTCCAACAATTATTTACGGCGCGGTTTATGCAATTGATGCAGAAAATTTTAATATTACTGTTGCTAAAGAAAATGGTGCTAAAAATATTGTCGAAATAGAAACCATAACTAAAACATCAAGCTTTGAAGATGGATCGCTTGTCAAGGCAGGTTTCTCTAAAATTAAAGAAGGACAAACTATAATTGCAATTGGGGTATTAGATATTGCAAATAAAAATAAGATTGTTGCATCCAGAGTTTTACTTTTTCCAGAAATTGCAGTCAGTTCTAAAATTAACTTAGATAAAAACATCCCTACAATTCCCGCTTCAACAGGTTCCGGAGTCAAAGTTCAACCTATCATTAAGTAATAAAACGCCACTTATTGTATAATTAGTCTATGCAAAATGTGCAAACCCTTAAGGGTTTTCGTGATTTTCTGCCCATCCAGGCAAGAAAAAGAGCTTATGTTTTAGAAACTTTGAAAAAAGTGTTTGAGTCTTATGGCTTTGAGCCGCTCGAGACTCCTGCCTTAGAGTATGAGGAAATACTAACTGGAAAATACGGAGACGAAGGTGACAAGTTGATCTACAAATTTGAGGATAATGGGAAAAGAAAAGTTGCTATGCGCTATGATCAAACAGTACCTCTTGCCCGAGTTGTTGCGCAGTATCAGAATGAACTTCCTATTCCATTTAAACGCTACCAAATCCAAAATGTCTGGCGGGCGGAAAATACACAAAAAGGAAGATTTAGAGAATTTTTGCAAGTCGACGCAGATATTGTCGGCTCCTACTCTCCCCTAGCCGATGCAGAGGTAATTTCTCTTGCCCTAAATTCAATGAAAGTGCTCGGATTTAAAAAATCTCAAATTTGGATAAACGATAGATCTGTAATCGATAGATTATTCCGAGATAAAAAACTATCTTCTGTATTGGATAAGTTAGAAAAAATTGGCAGAGAAAATGTCATATCAGAATTGCAAAAATCAGGAGTAGATAATGCAACAGAGATGCTTTCAGAATTAGAAAAATCTGAGCGCACTGAGAAGTTGCAAGAAATATTCAATGTTCTTGAAAAAGAAGGATACAAAGAGAATGAAGATTTTAAATTTGTTCCTAATTTAGCAAGAGGATTAGATTACTATACGGGAATTATTTTTGAAATAAAAATTCCAGATTCCGCTTATTTGCTCTCAGTTGCCGGTGGTGGCAGATATGATAATTTAATTGGCATGTTTGCAAATAAAGATATCCCTGCAGTCGGTTTTTCATTTGGATTTGATAGGTTGATAGAAGCAATGGAAGAACTTGATTTATTCCCTAAAGAACTGAATACGAATGCTCTTTTTGTTGCTTTTTCCTCTTCTGAATTACAAGAAAAAGCAATGAAAGTAGCACAAGACCTAAGAAATAAAGGCGTTAATGCCGAGTTTTATCTGGATGATGCAACTCTTGAAAAACAACTTAAATACGCAGATAAAAAGCGAATTGCTTATGTTTTAATTGTTGAAAAAGACAAGTTTAATTTGAAAAATATGAGTACTGGAAACCAAGAAGAAGTAAAAATTGAAGAAATAGGAAAAATATTGACTTAGCACTTTCTTCCGCTTCTTCTTCTTAACATCTTATTATATATTTTTAAAGCTTTATCAAATTCTTTTATAGATATCTTTTTTGCTATCTTTAACTCTTCTGTAATTGCAGCCATTATTCCAAGTTCTGCAAAAGACACAGCGCCTCTTAAATGAATAAAATCTTTATCATCATCTGATCTGGGTAAACCAAGCGTTAATTCTGGTCGGGTTACTTGACCTCTATACGTATTGAAACTTTCAAGAATCAATCCATTACTCAAATCTCCTGATGAAACATATTCTTTACCCACTCTTACAACGTTTGCATCTGTTAAGCGTATAAATCTATTATCTTTTACAAAGATAGCGACTCGCTGATAATCTATACGTCTTTGAACATTACCCTCTTTAACTTTTTCCATTGCAATTACCACCAACGGTCTTCCCACCCTGGCAATTTCAAACTTTGACGGTTTTCTTTCAAAAAGTCTTTCCACGATCACCCATTATACAGAAGAAGTAAGTTTTTGCAAGAGAATTATTCTTCGGATCTACTCTGCTTCAATCCTCAAAAAGCGTATAATTCTAACATGGATGTTTGTAGACATTTAAAAAATACAAAAGAAGCAAAGCCTACCACACCGAATGGCTGTGAAGAATGCCTTAAAACCGGAGACGATTGGGTTCACCTTAGGCTTTGTTTAACTTGCGGACATGTAGGCTGCTGTGACAGTTCTAAAAACAAACACACGACAAAGCACTTTAAAAAGACCAAGCATCCTGTTATAAAATCCTTTGAACCTGGTGAGTCTTGGAAATTTTGCTATGTAGATAAAATAGGAGTTAACTAGTTGTCAAGCTTCAAGCCTTACCCTTGTGTTAAGCTCGATTTTGGGATATAATTAAACTCATGAAACAGCAAATTCATCCCGTATATTTTGAAGACGCGCAGGTTATTTGTGCATGCGGAAATAAATTTACAACTGGAAGTACCCAGGAAGTAATTCGTGTGGAGCTTTGCTACAACTGCCACCCTTTTTACACTGGGGAGCAAAGATTTGTAGATAGCGCTTCTAGAATTCAGAAATTTCAAAAAAAACAGGAGGTTGCAAAACTTCACGTTACAAAAAAGAAAGAAATAGAGGAAAAGAAAACTGCTACCCCAAAGACTTTGCGGGAAATGCTTTCGGAAATACAGTAGCTAACTCTCCCCTACATGGATGACTATAGAAAAATTCAACTTTTAGAGATAGATAAAAAAATTGAGGAAACAAAACTTCTTCTCTCAGATCCTCAAATGTCCGAGCTTGCAAAAGAGGAATTGACAAATCTTGAGATACAAAAACGAGACATTCTTGCAACCTATGAAAATACCGTTGAGGCTGCGACAACAGAAGATTTAGATCAAAGAAATGTAATTTTAGAAATAAGCGGAGCTGCTGGGGGCGATGAGGCGACGCTTTGGGGAAAGGAAATCTTGCGAATGTATACTCGCTTTGCAGAAACCAAAGGCTTTAAGGTTGAAGTATTAGATGAGGATGTTATAAAAATTTCAGGAAACGATGCTTTTGAACATTTTAAATATGAAGCAGGAGTTCATAGAGTTCAAAGAATACCAGCCACTGAAAAGCGAGGTCGAGTTCATACTTCAACCGCAACAGTTTCCGTGCTTCCCGAGCTTGAGGATATTGATTTGCATATAAATCCTGCTGACGTTAGTTTTGAGGCATTTAGGGCTGGCGGACATGGGGGACAAAACGTAAATAAGGTATCATCGGCTGTAAGAATAGTACACAAACCCTCAGGAATAATTGTAACAAGCCGCACAGAGCGCTCGCAATTACAAAATAGAGAAATAGCAATGGAGCTACTTCGTGCAAAACTTTGGGAGATTGAAGTTGAACAGCGTCACGAAGAAATAGCAGGATTAAAATCAACCCAAGTAGGGAGAGGCAGTCGCTCTGAAAAAATCAGAACTTATAATTTTCCGCAAGACAGGCTTACAGACCATAGAATAAACAAGTCATGGAGCAATCTGGAGAAAATCTTGGATGGAGATATGGGCAAAATGATTAACGATTTAAGGAAAAATCTCGATAATTAAACAAGATATTTTTTGTCAAGCTCCCTTAGTTTTTCAAGATGCGCTAATCCTTCTTCGGTTAAGATTTTTGCAATTTGCCTGCCACCTGCTAAGTGAGGAAGAATTACATAGTCTGCGCCTTCCCTGTAAAGTGCCTTTGCGTCCTTAACATCGTATGCCATCATAACAATTTTAACTTTTCTATTCTCTTGTTTAAGTTCATTGAGTAAAAATTTATTATCTTCCAAATCTGGGATTGTCGAAATAACAAGCTTTGCATTATCTATCTTTGCACGCTGTTGTATATCCAAATCAGATATATCCCCAAAAATAAAATTTAACTCCCCCTCATTGAATTTTCTAATATAGGTAGGATCAAAGTCTATTACTACAAAATTCTCTCCCATTTTTTTCAACGCCTCAATTATGCTCTGCCCCATTTGCTCAGCCCCTACAATCACAATATGATTATCAATATTGTCTAACGAGCTTCCCTCAAGCTCTTTGATTTCTGTTTTTTTTCTTTCAAAAATATTTAAATATGGACTTAGATATTTGAACAATAGTTTTCCATTAATAATCATATACGTTGAAATTGTGAAGGTTATTATTCCCGTTAATGTTATTATTGCAACTGTTTCGTTTGTAAGGTGCCCCAGTTTTAGTCCTAAAAAGACAAGTATTAAGCTAAACTCCGAAATCTGTGCAACGGTTAATCCCGCCAAGAAGCTTGTCCTTTTTTTATAACCAAAAATTCCAAGCAGTATCATAACAATGATAGGATTCCCAACTAATATAAATATTGAGAAAACTAATGAGGGGAAAAGAATAGCGTAAAAGTTCTCAAAGATTAAACCACTACCAAGGCTTACGAAGAACAAAACTATAAAGAAGTCCCTTAAAGATTTAACTCTTGCAGAAATTTGTAGGCTCTCGGAAGAATTTGCCAATGCAAGACCTGCTAAAAATCCACCTATTTCAATCGAAAATCCAATAGGGGGCGAACTGACTAAATATGATGCGCCGAATGCCCAAGCTACGCTAAAAAGGAAAAGGGTTTCGGGCGAATGCGGGATTTTCTCCATAATTTTTGGCAAAATACTTCTACTTAAATAAATAACTCCGCCGAAAATCACGACTGCCTTTAAAAGAAGGAAAATGAAACTAGTCAAATCAATTGATACTGCGTTACTTGAAAAGCCAGATAGAAAAATAAGAGCGATTACTGCAACAAAATCCTGCACGAGAAGAAAACCGACGGATATTTTTCCATATAAGCTCCTTAAATCTTTTTTGTCAGACAGAAGCTTTACGATAATTATCGTACTTGAAAAGGTTAGTGCAAGAGCGATATATAAAGAGGCAATTGTTGAAAACCCTAGTAATATTGCTATTATAAAACCTACTGCCGAAGTAAAAACAATCTGACCTAAGCCCGTAATTAAAGAAATTTTTCCTACTGATTTTAAATCGGAAAATTTCAATTCGAGCCCAACCATAAATAAAAGTAGTGTTATACCAATTTCTGAAAGTGATCTTATAAATTCCGGGTTTTCTATTTTGCCAAAAACCAAAGGCCCAAGAAGTACTCCCGTTAAAATGTATGCAAGAATCTCCGGCTGCTTAAGTATTCGAAAAATTATTGAAAGAATTGAAGCTAACCCTATTATTAAAGTTATTTCAAGGAAAAAATTGCCCATTAATCATTTATAACAAGCTTTTATAAATGCGTCAATTCACCCTGTTAAATAACTCGCTTAGCGAATTGACCTCTGGCCATTTAACAGGATGAATGCTATATTTGGGTAATGATTCTAAAGCTTATTGATAAAAGAAAAGAACTAAAAGGGATTACAACTTTTATTTTTAAACCCGATAAGAAAATTAAATGGATTGCGGGTCAGTACTTGATATATTCCCTTCCACATGAAAACAGCGATTTAAGGGGAAAGCAACGATTCTTTACAATTTCATCTGCCCCACATCAAAATTTTCCTTCAATAACTACAAGAATTGAAAAGGGGGCAAGCTCATTTAAAAATACACTCGATAAATTAAAAATTGGTGGTGTGATTTATGCAAAAGGCCCAGATGGTGACTTTGTTCTTGAAAAAAACTCGGAGCAAAATATTTTTATTGCGGGTGGAATTGGAATCACGCCATTTATAGCAATTTTAAGAGATTTAAGTTTTAAAAAAAATCCGTACAAAATTAAATTACTATATGCAAACAAAAATAGCAGTATTTTGTTTAAGAAAGAACTTGATCAGTTATCTTTTCAAAATAAAAATTTTGAAGTTGAATATTTTATTGGCAGAAGAAAATTAAAAAAAGAAACGGTAAGGCAATTTATTTCAAAAAAAGCAACATTTTTTGTATCTGGTCCAGACCCAATGGTTGCGGATTTTGAATATTACTTAAGAAAAAATGGAGTAGTAGATAACAGATTAAAGCTTGATTATTTTTCCGGGTATAAAAAGATTTAATTGAGGTAGCTTATTTCTTCTTTAAGCTCTACTTCATAAACCTCTTTTATTTTAGATTTAATTATTAAAATAAGTTGTTTAACTTCTTCTGCTTTTGCATTGCCTAAATTAATAATAAAGTTTGTATGTTTTTCTGAAAGCTGTGCATCCCCTACTCTTTTACCGCTTAATCCTGCTAAAAAATTTATCTTGGCAGTTGGAATCACAGGAAAAGGATCGTTTTTAATATATTGTGCTAGTTCATTCATTTTAGATTTAGGGAAATTTTCAATAGGGGTATTTTGAAATATACTGCCTAAATTCGGATAATCAAGTGGGTGTCTTAATTTCCTTTTGCTTATCTTATCTTCAATTGCCTCTATAATTTGATCTTTGTCTCCTCTATTTAGCTTGAAGGTGACTTGCGCAATAGCTTCTTTTCTCTCCAGCTTTTGTTTAAAGATGCTATTTCTATATCCGAATTTACATTCCGCATTACTTCTTTTCCTTACTTGGTAAGTCGCCATATCTATGCTTTCAACCTCAAATATACTGTCTTTCATTTCTCCTGTGTATGCGCCTGCATTGCCGCGCACAGCGCCTCCTACGCCCCCCGGTAGGCCGCCTGCCCATTCAAGTCCGGATAGTCCGTTAGCCACACAAAACTCAAGAAGCTTTAACATTTCAACACCTGCGCCAACTTTAACAAAATTTCCCCTTTTCTCGATACCCTGTATATCTACTTTAATTACTAAGCCGTTAAAACCAATGTCAGGAAAAAGAATATTTGTACCACCACCTATTACAAAAACATTAGGGGTTAACCCCTTTGACTCAATTAAAACATCTGTAAGTTCTTTGATCGTTTTTACCAAAACAAAGAATTTAGCAGGACCTCCGATTTTAAGGTTGCTATAAAGTTTAAGTGGAATATCTTTTTGTATTTTAGACATATTACTCTACTGGAGCGCTCCCAAGCGTTGCTGAAATACTAATTGTTTGTCCGCTTCTTAAAACAGTGAGATTAACGTTATCGCCAACCTTTTTTAATGCAATTAACGCTGCGAGCTCATTTACTCCTACTTTTACATCTTTACCGTCAAATTTTGTAATAACATCTCCAGCTTTAATTCCAGCCTTCTCTGCAGGGCTTTTCGATATAACATTTTGAATATAAGCCCCTTGCGCAAGTTTATTTAGCTTTGCTTCCTCGCTGTTTAACATTGTATAGGATATTCCAAGATATGGTCTGTTAAATTGTCCGAACTGATTAAAATTTTTTAACGCATCTTTTAAGACATTAATGGGCAGTGCAAAACCGATATTCTGTGCACTTTGAGAAACCGCAGTATTTATTCCTACAACTTGGCCGTTGCTTGCCACCAATGGACCACCTGAGTTCCCGGGATTTATTGCAGCATCTGTCTGGATTACATTATCGAGTTTCTCTACAAAACCCTGAAAGTCACTTCCCGCGATAATTCCTCTTCCAAGTCCGGATATAACTCCTGTTGTAACAGTATTTTTAAACTCACCCAAAGCGGTTCCGATTGCTATAACAAATTGTCCAACCTGCAGAGTTGACGAATCACCTACGATAACCGGCGTTAATTTATTTTCAGGATTGTCTGCTAGATTTACTTTAAGAAGTGCAATATCGTTTAAGGGGTCTCTGGAAATTTTGTCCACATTGTAGGTTTTATTATTACTGGTTACTATTTGGTATTTTGAATTTGTATCCGAAACAACGTGTTTATTGGTAACAATAAGACCCAAGCTATCAACTACAAAGCCAGAACCGATATTTCGAGGCTGTGGCTGTTGTTGTTGCGGCTCTATATTAAAACCGAAAGGACCGAAATTTATCGTATTTCGACTTGATAAAGAAGCAATTTCAACAACTGTTACAACAGATGGTCCCACATTTTTAACTACATCTACAACAACCGATTCCTCTTTCACAATTTTTACGGTTTCAGTTGACGCCTTGGGCGCGCTTTGATCTCCTAAAAGTCCCTGTGTGAAAGTTGACAGCACAAACCATGTAGCAAGTAGAACAATAAGCGCTACTAACAAAACCAGAAGTTTTTTCATTGCCTTGCCTATTTTATCAACTCGAATATTGCCTTTTCAAGCTGGTTATCAATATCGGGATTTTTTTCATCCAAGGCAGCTACAACATCGGGAGACAGTCCTTTCTCATTAACCCATGTTCCATCTGGAGTTAACCATTTGGCAATGGTTATATGGAGCCCCGCGCCGCTTCCCAAATCCTCTGCTGTCTGAATCGTCCCTTTTCCAAAAGTAGTTTCCCCAACAAGAACTGCTCTGCCATTATCCCTTAAGGCACCCGCAACAATTTCGCTGGCGGAGGCGCTGCCTTTATTTATTAAAACAATAATTTCAGTATTAGTAAGTTTGCCATCTCTTTCAACGTACATTGCTTTTCTATCAAGATTTGCCTGTTCCTCCCACACTACAATTTTCCCCTTATCTAAAAATTCCGAGGAAATAAATGCTGCATCTGAAAGATATCCCCCCGGGTTGTTCCTTAAATCAAGGACTATTCCTTTTATTTTATCGTCGGATTTAATTTTGTTTGAAAAATCTGAAATCAAATTAGTCCACTCTTGATTTGTATTGTCTCCAAATTGAGATAGCCTAATATATGCATAGTCGATACAGTTAGAAGAGCATGTTTTCCCTTCTGTCACTTCTTTACATTCTTTATCATTGCACTGCGCTTTTTGTATTTTCATCTCAACACTTTTAACAGTAATAATGTCTCTTGTAATTTTTATATCATCTTTTTTCGTAGAGTCTTTGTGGAAAATTGAAAGAGTAACTATACTTCCCTTTGGCCCTCTTATCTTCTCAACCGCTTGCCCTATGCTCCATCCGGCTGTTGAGACTCCATCTACTGCTGCAATTATATCTCCTGCTTTAATACCAACCTTTTTAGCAGGGCTTCCGTCCAAGGGAGAAATTACAATGATATTTTTATCTTTAACTCCAAGCTCCGCACCAATTCCTGAAAATTGCCCTGCTAGTCCCTGTTTAAAGTCAGAATTGTTTGCAGGAGGAAGATAAACAGTAAATGGGTCGCCAAGGCTCTGTACCATGCCCGCAATTGCCCCGTTCAGCATTTTTTGCGGGTCCAGTTTTGTTTTATCGTAATAAGAAGCATAAAGCTTCTGCCAAACGCTCCAAAAAGGAGTAAAGTTTACATCGGTTAAGCCAGCAGGAGGTTCTTTACTTACAACGGAAAGAAGAGGCTGGTAATTTTTCCACCCTAAATTTACTTTGTTAACTCCAAAATAATAACCTGCCAAAAAAGTGATACCGATAAGAAGAATTATTTGAAGTAATTTTACCCTAGTCATATTAAAATAAATTTGCTATTGCTGTCTATATATGCATTTTTCCCGCTCATTTTATTTAAATTTTTATAATCCTGGTCTGAAACAATTGCAATGGTCTTCTCAAAATTTTTATCTATATCCAAAAAATCAAAATCTTCTAACTTTTTGGTCATTAGGGCAATAGCTCCCAACCCAAACGACTTAAAGACAGAAAGCCTGTCGAATGTTTCTCTAATAACTATTTTGCCTTCGACCTTTTTATCTATAGCATCCACTTTTAAAAGCTCTCCTTCAATACTTGACCCTAAAACATCCAATAAAGGAATCGCCTCATGCGTCGTTTTTATTAATATTTTGGTATTATCGCAGAATTCAATTACTCCATCAACCGGTGAAAGGATATCTGTTGTTTCTTTAAAATCTTTTGGTTTTAAATATAAATCCTGATTTTGTTCATCTATTTTAACCAAGGTGCCTGAAATTGGACTGTAAACTTTAACCCTCCCTATTAGCTTTCTCTTTATAGCAACAACCTCGCCCGAGGAAATTGCGTCTCCCAAGTGTTTTTTTAGGGATGAGGAAAACTTATCCGGCGCAATTTCGTAAGGAGACAGGTGTATTGCTTCGTTATCGGAAACAACAACTTGGGCCAAAATTTGTCCTTTTTTTATCTTTTCACCTACCTTAACTTTGGGGGTACTTTGCGCTAGAAGTTGTATAGGCAGAACATTCATTATTTAACATTGACTGCAAATGGTATTAAAGCCAAATACCTTGCCCTTTTTATTTCTTCTGTTAATTTTTTCTGATGTTTTCCGCAAAGACCGGATCTTGATCTTGGAATTATTTTCGACCTTTCTGTTAAAAATCGATTTAGGGTTGAAACATCTAAAAAGTTAGGCTCTTTTTTTTCAACATGGAAAAAACACTCTTTTGGAGCATTACTTTTCTGTATTCGTCTGATTTTTCGTTTTTTTGCCATCGCTTTGTTAGAAAGGGATATCGTCAGCAGCTATATCCTCTATTGGAGGCGAATCTTGCGGCTGTTCTTCTTCCTTGCCCTTTGAAGCTTTAGCCAAAGAAGGTTTTTCCTCTTTTTCTTCCGGTGCAGGCTCGGCGGCAGGGGTCTGTTCACCTTCGGCTCTTCTATTGTCAAGAAGGATCATGTCAGAAATAACAATTTCCGTGACGTTTTTCTGAGTTCCGTCTTGACCCGTCCAGCTTCTGTTTGTAAGTCTTCCTTCTACAAAAACTTTTCTTCCCTTTGTTAAGAATTGACTGCAAATTTCTGCCAACTTATTCCATGCGACGATTCGATGAAACTCTGTTTCGTCTTTTTTCTCTCCACTATCAAGCGTCCAGCTTCTGTTTGTCGCAATACTAAACGAGCATACTGCAGTGCCGGATGGTGTGTATCTAAGTTCCGGATCTCTAGTTAAATTTCCAATTAGTTGAGCTCTGTTTAGGCTTTTTGGCATATCTTAAAGTTTTATTATTAAATATCTTAAAATATTATCGTCTGCATTAAGCTTTTTTTCAAATCCTGTGGGAAGCGCTTCGGTATCAAGTAAAAAGCTTGTATAAAATCCTTTATTCTCTCTTTTTATTGGGTATGCCAGTTCTTTTTCTCCAATTTCCTCTTCTTGCAATTTTGAGCCTTTAAGCATTTCCTTTACTGAGTCTATTGCTTTTTTTCTGACTGGATCCGTTGATTTAGTAACAAGAGTCAGTTGATATTTTCTCATGGAGCTAATTTTACTATACACTATCCTTTTAAGCAAGATAGAAAGTCAGGCAGATTTAGGCTTGAGTTGGACTGCAACCAAATTCCCACCAAGATGAGCATCGTTATGTTCTCCCGAATATCTCCTTGAATATGCGATTCCATTTGCCGCATCTTCATAGGTATCTCGTCTATAAGCCTGTATGTTCTCTGGCTTCATACCTGCTTGAACCGCCTGCATTTCGAACGCGCTTAAAATATCGACATACCTCTTTTCAGAGTCATCGCTTGTTTGTTTAGAGGTTATAAATGGTCCCCAATTCCGTTCAACTATTCCATTTCCTCTTCTTTCCGGTTCATTAGTTATATAAAAATTTTCCTGAGAGACGCCTGGGAAAACAGCTGCAACTGCAGTAGATAAATCTACACCTAATGTATCTTGTAGGTACCACAGGCCCTGCCTTGTTATACCCGCATTTTCGGCATCAGCTCCGCAATGGTCAATTGCAACCAAATCGTGACCATCCTTATCCTTGGCGTAAATAACAACGGTTGGACAATCGGCCGGTAAAATATACATTGCAATTCTTGGGTCTCTTGTAAAAATTAAATTACCAATCACGAATTCTTTATCTTGCAATGTTTCAAGACTAACTTCTTCAATTTGCACTTCAGTACCTTGAAAAAAACCTTTTATCCAAACTTTGTTTTCAGAAAATCCTTGTTCATTAAAAAAATTTAATCTATTTCTAGAATTTACTGCTTCACTTTCCCCTAAGTCAAAAAACTTTGCTGACATATTTCCAGCGTTTTTACCATATGAAAATCTTGCTAAAACTGGTTTGGCGGGAAGTGCTTCCAAGGATGGGAAAAAACCCACCCTGTCTTCAAATCCTGGTACATACTGAATTTCAGAAAGTTCTTCTACTCTTTGTATTTCTCTTAAGACTTCTTGTTCTTTTACTACAATTTTTGCTTCAATGGGGTCTTGATTTGCTTCTACTGCTTCTGCCATTTTACGAGTATATCAACTTCCGATTTTAAACTCAATTATATCTCCATCTTTTACAATATAATCTCTTCCTTCAAGTCTTGTTTTCCCATGTTCCCTACTTCCCTTCCATCCATTAAGCTCTATGAAGTCCTCGTATGTCACAACTTCTGCTTTTATAAATTTTTTCATAAAATCTGTGTGAATTTCTCCTGCTGCCTCAAGCGCCGTTGAACTTTTTTTAATGGTCCATGCTCTAACTTCTTTAACCCCTGCTGTAAGAAATGAGATTAACCCAAGTTCTTCATATGCTTTTTGAATAAGTCTCTCTAAGCCCGATTTTTCCAATCCTAAACCCTTGAGATATTCTTTTTGCTCGTCTTCGCTAAGTCCTGCGAGCTCTGCTTCAATTTGTGCAGAAATAACTATAATTTTGTCTTTAGATACTTCCAGAGTTTTTGAATATTCACCAAGAATTTTGTCAATAGAATCGGTGTTGTATTGGCTTTCCGAAATATTCAAAACTACAAGCTCCGGCTTTTGGGCTAGTGGCTCTCCTCCTTTTTCCAAATCTGCAAGTTCTAGCTCTGTTCTAACAACTTTATAATCATTTAACGCGTCCACACTTCCCTCTTTAATTACGTTTGGGTCCTCAAATACTCTGACAACATGGGCAATTACAGAAACCTCTCGGATGTGGGATAAAAATTTATTCCCTAAACCCGCTCCTTCATTTGCTCCCTTAACTAAGCCTGCAATATCTACAAATTTAACAGTGGCGTAAATTATTGGAGGTATTTCAGACATTTTATGTTCAATTTGAACAATTTGGGCTAACTTCTCAAGCCTCTCATCATGCACAGGAACTACTCCTATATTTGGCTCAATCGTCGCAAAAGGGTAATTTGCAACAAGAGCCTGCTGTTTTTTAAGAAGCGCATTAAACAATGTACTTTTACCAACGTTTGGTAAACCGACTATCCCAATCGAAAGATTCATAATTTTGTTTTCAAGTTTTCTATATCTTGTTCATGTTCGATTCTTTTCGGATCTCCACGCTCTTCTCGTTTGTAAATTTTATCTTTTAACTCTACTTCAGGATGTTGAATCTCAAACGTAATTCCTTCGATATACCCGTAGATAGGCTCGGCAAATTCTTGCTCATCAACCATTCCATCGCTCTTGACGATGTGTTTCTCGCTTTTTAACGGGCTGGTTATTGTTTGAATATAATAAATATCAAGAACAGACTCACCAAAACGATATAAGAAATTATGGTAATAATCCTTTCTTCCCCTATCCTCCGTCGTGTATTCAAACTCATTAGGCGCGATTGAATCGAGAAGTCGCTCGATTGCTTCTTCAGGATTATCATTTGTTCCGTAGATTTGTATATCAACATCATTGTGAGGTCTGGTAATTTCTCCTAAAAACCCATCAACAGCATAGCCACCAGAAATGATTACTCTCATACCAATATTTGGAGCAATTTTTGTAAGTTTATCAATTATTTGAAGGTCTGAACGAGTTCTTCTTTCCTGCTCTGGAGATAATTTTTCTTTCAAGATGATCACGAGGCTAATTATAGCAGAAGATGTTAAGATAAATTTTGTTCTGTATTTAATAATTCGTTTGCACGGATTGCTCTTAAAATTTTAAGTTGTGTCACCACCTGATCCCCTCTTTCTTCTGGTGTACCACTGACCAGCAATAATTTTTCGGGAAAATATAATTCAATAAAATTTCTCATCATCCCATGCAGTTTTGTTGATGTTTCTTCTTCACTACTTCGAGAATTATCGGTTTTATACGGAAACTCTCTCGGATCTTGTGCAATTGCAATAATCTCATATCTTTCTGTGGCTGATATGGATTGTCTTTGCAATTCTCTAACCACCATTAGATCTTTGCGTGTCGCTTGGTATAGCCTTGCACCGATAAATAAGTGAAACAACGGCGTGTCGGTAATAAATCCATCTTGGGCATTAGAACGACGCTCTTCCCTATCTTGTTGCATCCACATATAGCATCTTTCTACTGGACTTTCAAATTGTCCAAATTCTGTTTTAAGTCTCCTTGACTCCTCTCCAATGGAATCATAATCAAAACCCTCCATTTTAAGTCTGTATGTAAGGTATGCGGCAAGGGTAGACTTTCCTGTACAGGGGCCACCCGATAAAGCTATATTAATTCTTTGTTCTTTTTCTACCATTTAATCCGAGGCAGCAGTTGTAAATTTACTCCCCTTTTCCTGCGGTGTCAACTATTTTCCTTGACTTGGCTGGTAATAATTGTTATAAGCTCCATCATGAGTAGAATAGAGATGCTAACACCGATTGAAAGAATAAGACGCTATGAATTAAAGGATTCTGGAGAAGCCAAGCCCGGACAAAGGCAAAGAGGAATCGTTTTGGCAAGATTTGAAATAAATGAAGCTGAAACAAACTGGAAATATCCGAGCCTACAGGATCTTGTGCCAATTGTCTACGAAGATAGATATTATCCTGAAGGTGAAACTTATCTAATATGGCAAGCAGGCCAGTCTTTAGATACTTTTGTGCGAAGTCTTGCGCTTGGCCGAAGGCATGCTATAAAAATTGCAGATGAAGTAAGAGAAGAAATTGGCTGCGAAGATTTAACAGACGGAGAAATAATCGATGTCTTAAATAGAGACCTGGATTTTAGGAATTACGCAATAAGAATTGGGCTCCACAGCGAAAACGATTAATACTTTAAGGCTCCTAATTGCTACGCTTTGCTAATTGAGGCTAATTATAACAGAAGTTAATTTTGCTCAACTACTGGACCGGATCGTATCATGGGGTCTGTTGGAACAACTACATTCATTCTTCGCATGCCTTCGAAATCGTCTATTCTATATCTTCGAATCACAGATGGATCTGCCTCCGGATCCTGGTCCTTATAATACATTTCTACCCAACCTAGGCCTGCAAACCTTACCGAAACTAATTTTCCGTTGAACGTGTCACGGAATTCACCGACTTTTGGCGGCTTTTTCATTACAGAAAGCTGAGTTTCATGAGTTATTAAACGATTGCCAACATTGTTTAGTTCAGTTACTTCAGACGGGGTTAGGCCCATCGGACCAAAAAGTTTATCTACGAGTTCTCTTTCTCTTTCAACCAGAACACCAGCCTCAAGCGAAGAGAGCGATCCAACCATTTTTCTTGTTTCCATAATCCCAATTCTACCAAATCCTAAGCCTAGAGTAAATATTAAGGTCAAATCCGGAGCTAATTATAGCAGAAGAACGATATATTCTAATATCTAAATTTTCAAGGCTAAGTGCTATAATGGACGAATGAAAATTTTGTTTGTGGTATGGGAACTTGATCCATTTTTCAAGCTTGGTGGCCTAGGGGATGTCGCTCGCTCTCTTCCCGGCGCGTTAAAAATTTTAGGAGAAGATATCCGTACGATAACCCCCTATTACAAGGCAGTCAAAATGGGAAGAAATAAAAAAACACTTATCGGGAAGCTAAGTTTTGAATATGGTGGAAGAAAACAAAGGATTGAGGTCTGGAAGACAAATCAACCCTATACGAAAGTGCCTGCATATTTTTTAAAAAACAAAAAATATCTGGATAAAGCAACTCCGACGGATACCTGGGGATTTTTCAATAAAGCTGTAGTTGAGGTTATAAAAAACAATATTCTAAACTGGCAGCCGGAAATAATCCACATAAATGATCGCCACGGTGGACTAATTCCGCTTCTTATAAAAATAGAAAAACTTCCTATAAAAACAATTCTTACAATTCACAATCTTGCTTTTCAGGGACAGGCTAAGATGAAGATATTAAAAGATATGGGGATAGACCCTGAACTTTGCAAAATAACCAAATGGGAAATTAAATCTAGACAAGTAAACTTTTTAATGGAGGCAATTATCCATTCCGACACTATTACCACTGTCTCCCCTACTTATGCCAAGGAAATTTTAACCGAAGAATACGGTCAGGGACTAAATGATCTTTTAAAGCAAATGTCTGGAAAAATTTTTGGAATACTCAATGGAATTGACATTGACTGGCGCTATACTACGCACGGAACCGCGGTTAGGTATCCATATAATTCTTCGGAGAAAAAAACAGATGGAAAAATTGAATATTATCATTGGCTGGATGGAAAAAAACATAATAAACTTTTTTTGCAAAAAAAGTTAGGCCTTAAAGTTGGTGAAAATATTCCTCTTATTTGTTTTATAGGAAGGCTTGATCCAAAACAAAAAGGACTTGATATATTACATACTCTGCTAAGGCGCAATGCTGATAAACCAAATTTCCAATTTGTACTTTTAGGCGATGGGGATAAAAACTGGGAAGAGCGTTATAAATGGCTTTCCACATTTTATCCAAAAAGTTTTTCCTGCAATTTTAGATTTGACGAAACACTTGCACACCAGCTTTATGCTGGATCGGATTTTATTGTTATTCCATCCCTCTATGAACCGTGCGGACTTATACAAATGATCGCAATGCTATTTGGAACAATTCCAATTGCGCATAAAACCGGAGGGCTAAAGGATTCTATAAAAGACAACTATAATGGATTTTTATTTCCCGATTACAATTCAATTTCTTTGGAAAAGTCTGTTACAAAAGCCATTGACGTTTGGCGAAATGACAGATTTGAATTTGAAAAAATTGTAGAACATGCACTAAAAACGGATTTTTCTTGGACCAAAAGCGCAAAAGAATATAAAGTTCTTTACGAAAAACTACTGAGTAATTCCTAAAAAGCCAAGGCCAAAAATCGGCTTCCCCCGTGACGTTTCATTTTTATCACCCTTGGTCTATTTCCAAAACCCGAGCACCAGACCCATCGCAAGTAAGGATACCAACCAATAAGCTGCATCTAGACCAAACAATTTCCAGTCTTTCTTTTCGCTAAAAATTGTATTTCCTAAATGAATTGGCAATATAAATCCTAACCACATCCAAAAAGCAGTCATTAGTCCAGTAGTTAATGGTTCGTAATTGAAAAAGTTTTGAGACAAAAACATGACATGTGCCAAAACGTATGCCGTGATTAAACTTACCACGTAAGTTACTGCGTAGTAGGGCATCATTTTCTTTTGCATTTCAGCCATTTCCTCTTTGCTTTTGCTATCAAACCCCTTCAATTTCTGCCACATTTTTCCAAACAAAGGACCGTACCAGGCAAAACCGATTACCATTTGGGCTACAGCGGCTAAAAGTAGAGCAATATAATTTACTTCAACTCCCATTTATCTCACCTCCTCTCTTGTTTGAGAATACGAAGATTATCTGAAGTTGTCAATGCCGATTATTCGATATTTTCTCCCTTTCCTATTACCTCTGTATATTTAATTATTTCCTCTTTTGAAAGTTCTTCCATATGAACACCCTCTCTTTTGGCAATAATTAATCCCTGAATAAGTTTTTTTGCAAAAGCCGCGTCGTTTTTTCTCATATAGTTGAGTATAAATACCTCCTGATTTCCGTAGCGCGTGATACATTTTAAAGTGGCAAAAAATGGGCTTAGGCTAACTTCCACATTTAAAATGTCCTCGATTGCATAACCTCTTATATCCTTATGGAAGAAAAACATTCTGTCTATTACGGTAACTTTAGTTTTGTCAATTATTATGCTATCGACAAAAAATGTAAAAGGAAAAACAGTATCTGCTTTAAACAAAATTGAATTTGAGGCTTTTGCTAAAGTTACAATTTTTTCTGAGTCTTTAATATCCTCTGGTTTTGGGGTTGGAACGGCTACTGCGCGCGCAATTTTTGAGTCTTCGTTTTTAAACAAGATATCGTTATTTATTATTCTATCTTCTTCCTCAAAAATTACCGCGCGTTGTTTCATATTAAACGCACCTTTACATATTAAACGGAATATAGACAAATTGGTTTCAGTTTTAAGTAGAAAACTAAATAACTACTTTAAATATTTATTGAAGAATTCAACTGTTTTTTGCATTGCTTGATTAAATGCAGCTCCGCTAAAGTTATGACCACCGGTTGGATATTCATTTAATTCATGGTGAATAGATGTTTTGTCTAGCAAGCTGTTTAAATTTCTGCTGAATTCTATGCTAACTACAGGATCATCTAAGGCATGATTTAAAGAAATTGCACCTTTTATGCCTGAGAGGTAATTAGTAATTGGGACTTGTTTCCAAAAAGAAGAATTTGGATCAAATTGTCCGTATCTTTCAACCAATTCGTTTCTTTTTTTTCTGCTCGGTGATTCAGATGGCGGAGGTTGATAAGAATTATCATCTATTCCAAATTCGGCAAGATCTTCGTAGGTATAAACCGCTCCTGCCCAAATCGCAACCGCTGGTATATTGGGAGATGCAGCCAATGCTCTGGATACGACGTTTCCGGCCATAGAATGTCCCCAAAGCCCAATTTTGTCGGGATTAACAAAGTTTGCGTTTTGGAGGGCAGCTTTGGCATTTAACGTGTCTACAATATAATCACCCGAATAATACCCTCCTCCCGGCTCTCCTTCGCTCTGTCCGTGTCCCCTAAGGTCTATTTTAAAAATAACAAAACCATTCTTTGCCAAATAATCAACGTAGGAAGAATAATTAACCAGCGTTTGGTAATTTTTAGGAGGAATGTAGCCGTGGACAAAAACAATTGCCGGCCACCCATTTTCCGGCTTGCCTCCCGCAGGGATTGTAAGAAATCCGTTTATTTTATTTCCGTCCGAGATGTAATTTGTTAAAAAAGATGTGTAATTTGAATTTTTCGAAACCTCTGCGAGCTCACCCAACTGACTTTTGTAATCTCTTGATCGAAGATATGGGATGGTTATTTCCTGGAAAGGGAAAGGCGCTGGGGAAATAGAATTTGAAATTGGGCTGTTAAGGCTTGCAGCTTGGTTTTTGTTGAAAAACGAGTAATAAAAGGCGCCCAAAACGAAAAGGTTGAAACCAATTAAAGCTGAAAGTAGAAGAGCAATTTTTTTTATTCTTTGAGGCCTGGTCAAAATTTGTGGCTTATCTGTAGGCCCTTGCTTGGTATTTTCTTCCATAAGCTTTATAATTATACCTTAAAATGAGTCAGCAAAATTCGCACTTAGACCAAGTTAAAAAATATCCAAACTTTGCCTTACGCAATAGTTTTATTGTGTTTTTTTTAGCAATAATTATTTTCGGTTTAATCATTTTCTTTTTTCTTTCCTTTCTAGCTGAAAAAGCACCCGATAAAACAGCAGAAAGCAAAATCCCTTTACTTAGACCAATGGCCACTCCTACGCTCCCACCTATACCCTCAAGCAAAATTCTTTCAAACGGTAACTATCATATTTTTCAAACATTTAATAATTGCGGCCCGGCATCTTTATCTATGGCTTTAAGGTTCTACGGAATTGAGGTAAGTCAGGCAGAATTAGGAAATGATTTAAGACCTTATCAAATTCCGGGTGGAGATAATGACGACAAGTCGGTAACGCTTGAAGAGCTTGCCGAAAAAGCGAAAGAATATGGATTTATAACCTATCACCGACCTATGGGAAATCCTGAAATAATTAAAAAATTTATAGCTAATGACATTCCTGTTATAGCGCGTACATGGACCAAGCCCAATGAAGACATCGGACATTACAGAGTTATAAAAGGATATGATGAGGCCCGCGGAATTTTTGTTCAGGATGACTCACTCCAAAATAAAAATTTGGAATACACCTACTCTGACTTTAATGAAATCTGGGAAAAATTCAATTATGAATACTTGGTTCTTGTTCCCAAAGAAAAAGAAGAAATCGCAAATACTATACTAGGAAATCATCTCGATACGAAAAATGCTTGGAGAGATGCCATAAAAAACTCGGAAGAAGAATTGCGAACAAATCCAAATGCCCTGAGCGCGCGGTTTAATCTTTCCGTAGCGCTTTACAATGTTGGAGAATATAAGCGCTCAACGGAAGAATTTGAAAAAGCTGAACATTTACTTCCCTTCCGGACTCTTTGGTATCAGATAGAGCCTATTGAGGCATATTATGAACTGAGAAACTACGACCGGGTTTTTGAAGTAACGAATAAGGTTTTAAATAATTACAATCGAGCTTTTTCTGAACTTTATATCCTTAGAGGAAAAGCTTACCAGAGACAAGGACAAACAGATCTAGCACGTGCAGAATTTGAAAAAGCAGTATTTTATAATGTGAATCTCAAGGATGCCCGTGAGCTTTTGAACTCTACTTGAGATATTTATCAAAAAATTCTACTGATCTTCTCGCTGCTGTTCCAAAATTTGCCGAAATATTATGATCGTCACCCGAATATGTATAAAGCTCAACAATTTTCCCTACATCTTTTAGTTGCTGCGCCAATTTTTCAGAAAACTCAACTGGCACGGACGAATCTGCAGTCCCGTGGTGCAGTTGGAGCGGTCCTGAAATATCGGAAAGGAAAGAGTTTGCGGAAATCGAATTCCAAAAAGTCGGGTTTTGAGAAGGTTCTCCAAACTGCTGTGATAATGCCTGTCTCCAGCTTCCTCCCCTAGTTGAAGGCGTTGCGGAAGGGGCATTTCTTCTTCTCCATCTTTCGAATAAATCCTCATAACTTCCAACAACTCCTGCCCAGATAACCCCTGCTTTTATATCTTTTGAAACAACCATAGCCCGCAACGTTATAAATCCTCCCAAGGAATGTCCCCACATACCAATTCTATTCGGATTCACGCTTTTATGCTTTTTGAGTGAGGATAGTGCATTTAAAATATCTATGGCATAAGCGTTAGAACCGTAAGCACCAGTAGCCTCACCCTCCGAGCTACCATGCCCCCTATAATCCGGGCGGAGCAAAACATATCCGTTTCGTGAAAAAGCGTCTGTATAAGCAATGTATTTTTCCGTAGTTTTATACTGCGCAGGAGGTATATACCCATGATTAAATACAATTGCCGGGAAACCGTCTTTGGGGGGATCTGCCTTGGGTATAGTCAGGAGGGCGTAAATTTTTAGGCCTTCGGACAGATAAGATACAATATGCCGGCTATAATTGCTTCCAGGCTCAAGAGTTTGCTCAATTTTTAAATCAGACCCGGGATAATTTTGCTTTCTTAGATATTCAATTGATAGATTGTGGGGATTGTTATCAAGAATTCCGCCAAATATATTTTCATTATTCTCATTTGTCGCAAGAGAATTTTTTTCTTTTGAAATTAGATTTTGAAACAAAAATAGGCTAATTAAAATAATAATTGAAAGTAAAACTATATAGAAAGGCCTTTTTGGCATAGAAGATTCCTTTATTTTATATGAAAAGTAATTGGCTATTCAAGGCTTAAAGTTGCTAAATAGAAATTCTATAAACCGGGGTTTGTTTGTAGATTTTGTGAGGGGAGTGTTTGAAGCATCTCTTCAACTTCTTCTTTTTTATCTTCCACCTTAGATGCGTTTTTTTCAATTATTTCCTTGACTTGGATTAATGAGTCTTTTATTTTCTCTGAAGCATTGATTAAACCGGTATTTTTAGGAAGTTCTATTTCGTTTTCAGCTTGCTTCTCTTCTATAGGTGTCGCTGTTGCTGCTCCATTAGAATCAATACTTGCCTCATTTTCTTTAGCAGTTTCTAGATCCTGCGTCTCTGTTTCATTATTCTGGGGGCTTTGTCCCAAGTTATGGGAGACTCTCTCATAAACTTTTTGCGACAAGACCTTAAGCGGATAAAGCGCTTGCCCCTGCTGTGTTGCGCTTGCAACGTGGCTGAAAACAACAAAGAATAGGAAAAGTATTGGAAGCGCGTATAAAACTCTACTGTATAAGCTCGAAGTTTTCAAAGGATTATCAATTTGGTTTAGGAATTTGTCTTTTGTTTGTTTTGACCTTTGAAAACTATAAAGGTTGGAAAGATTCTTTGTAAACAAGAGCATTTCTGCTGCGTCCTTAGCATCATCTCCTTGGCTCTTAAATTCAGAGATTGTTAATTTATCTTTTTTATTCATTTTTTATAACCTCTTTTAATTTTTTAATTGCCCTGTATTGCAAAACTCTTACATTTACTTCTGTCATATCTAAGGCAACTCCTACTTCTCTTGCGCTCATTTCATTAATGAATCTTAAAATTAATACTTCTTTCAGGTTTTGAGGAAGCAGTTTAATTTGCTGATTAAGTTTTTGAATATTATCGTCTTTGTGCAGATTTTCGATCAGTTTTTGATCGTAAAATGGCTCTATTCCCCGTTCCATCGTTTCCTCTAGCGAGATTTGCCTTCGGTTTTTCTGTTTTCTATATAAGTCCACAATAATATTTTTCGCTATTTTATATAAAAGTGCCTGAATGAAATTTAATTTTATTTTTGACCATTTTCTCCAAACCCGCAAAAATACCTCGCTAACAATGTCTTCTGCCAAATACGGGTCATTTATGCTCAAATAGACATAGCGATAAATTTTGTCGGAATATTTAAGGTAAATTTCTTCGAATTGCTGCCTCGAATTCATTTACGATATTCTAGCACATTCCATATACTGTAACGCGCAATATCGTATTTCGTTATATGTTTAAACCAATACGAAAGGAGGAAAAGAGTGAATTCATTTACTAAATTTTTAGATTCGATCGAGTTAGTGCTCGCCAATTTTTATTCAAGACTTTTCCGACTAATGTAGCAATAGGACTAGTTGTTTTTTAGCCTATATTATGCTACTATTTTGCCTCAATGTCACAGGAATTTGAACGAACAAGACGCATGGCTATTCCTTCATGGGAAGAAACTAAGGGAACATTAGAAATTAGAACCCATAATAACTCTACCCAACATAGTTTATTAATTAATAATCAGGATTTTTTAAGGGATAGTTATAAACAAGTTTACGATGCATTTGTATCCGGTAAAAAAGTTGCAAAATCAAACGACGGAGGCCCACTGGCGTATCATCTTAGAATAATTAGAGAAAAAGTTACAGGCAAGCCGGAAAAACGGTCCCGCGGTTTTGCAAAAGGCATACGAAGACAAAAAGCTCTTTCTGCTAAATAGTCTTGAAATTTATCTTATAATATGCTACCATACCTCACTGCTTCTTATGGGTATGAGCGAAAGAGACAGACAAATAGGTATTAGAGGAAGAAGGGGAGGTCACTTACCCGGACGATTAATCTCAATAAAAGAGTATGAGAGACGTCGCGGCGAAATATCAGCCGACAGACCTGTTTCGCCGATTTCTGTAGCTGACACGTCGTTTAATACTTTTAAAAGATGGTACATTCAAAGACTTTCTTCAAGCACTCCTGATTCTGAATTTGAAGGACTAGATAAATCAAAAATATTAAGACAGTTTGAAAAAGCCGCAAGCTCATATGAGGAAATTTTTAAGACCTTTAGGGCAAAAGACTTAGACCATCAAGATGTAGACATCAATGCTTTAGTAGAAGCATACGATTCCGATCTGTTTGGCATTACAACAAAAATCATGAGATCAGAATTAGTAAGAATTGCAAAAACTAGAGCCAAGTTATCCTAGAATTGTGTTAAAATAATTCTATGGGGTTAATCCGCAATTTTTCTGGTCTTTCGACAACAACTGAACGCAAAATCGTTTTAGATTTAATAGAAGCAGCCCTATCCTCAATACAGCCATCTAATGTACTACAGATTAGTTTCAAGCTCGATAAAAACATTTTAAAAATTAACGACAAAGAGCTTAATCTTTTAGAATATAAAAGAATTTTCCTAGTTGCATTTGGCAAAGGATCAGCAGGCATTGCTAAAATTATCGAAGACAGCTTGGGACAGAAGCTTACAAAAGGCTTTTGTATAGATACAAAAGAGGAAAATTTTGACAAAATTGACTTCACGCTAGGCACCCACCCACTTCCTTCCAGGGAAAATATACAATTCACACAAAAAGTTTTAGAAAATTTAAAGAATTTAACTCAACAAGATTTAGTTTTAGTAGTAATTTGTGGTGGAGGATCGGTAATGTTTGAACTTCCATTTAAAATAACTTTGGAAAAATTAATTGAAGTAAACCAAACGTTGCTTAAAAATGGAGCGACAATTTTTGAAACAAACACAATAAGAAAGCATTTGAGCAGGGTTAAGGGAGGAGGGCTAGCTAAAGAACTTTTGCCTGCTAAGCTAGTTTCTTTAATTTTCTCAGATGTAGCCGGAAATGACTTATCAACCATTGCCTCAGGAACTACAGTTGAGGATCCAACAACAGTTGAAGATGCCTTACAAATCGTTGAGAAATATCAAATGAAAGATTTACTTTCAGAAAATGACTTTATTGAGTCGCCAAAAGACAAAGATATTTTTAGAAACGTAGACAATATCTTAATGCTAAGCAATCTTACAGCTTTAAACGCAATGCGAGATAGGGCCAATTCGTTGGGAATTGAAGTACAAATACTAACCAATAAGTTCCAGTCCGAAGCAAAAAAAGCTGCAAAAAGTCTCATTGGAAAAACGAAAAAAGGCAATATACTCTTAGCCGGAGGAGAAACTACGGTTAAAGTCAACAATTTAAAAGGCGACGGAGGAAGAAATCAGGAAGTTGCACTCTCTTCCCTTTTTGAGCTGGATGAAAATACTACACTAGCCGCTTTTGATTCGGACGGCTGGGACAATAGCGAAGTGGCGGGAGCAATAGTTGATTACAACTCTTATCTTCGCGCAAAAGAACTTGGCTTAAGCCCTGAAAAATTTTTAAACGAAAATAACAGTCTTGTATTTTTTAAGCATTTAGGCGATGCTATAATTACAGGGAGACTTCCCTCTAACGTTTCTGATTTATATATAGTTTATAAAAAATAATGGATATTCCTGCCCTTTACGACGACAAACTACGAGAGCTCGAGCTAAAAGCAAACGAAGCTCGGGAGCTTGTTATAAAAACTTTACTTGAAGCAGGCTCAGGACACAGCGCCGGCCCTTTGGGAATGGCAGATGTTTTTACCGCTTTTTACTTCCACATTTTAAACCATGATCCTAAAAAACCTGAATGGGAAGACCGAGACAGGCTTATTCTTTCCAATGGACATATCTGCCCTATTCGATATGTAACAATGGCAATGAGCGGCTACTTTCCAATTGAAGAGCTTAAAACTTTGCGAAAAATTGATTCCCGTCTTCAGGGACATCCCCACAGAAATGCCCTACCCGGTTTGGAAACAACATCCGGCCCTTTAGGAGAAGGTATTTCACAGGCAATAGGTGTATCGCTTGCTGCAAAGCTGGATAATAAAAATTACCATACATTTGTAGTTGCTTCGGACGGCGAACACCAGGAAGGAAATACTTGGGAGGCTTTGATGTTTGCAGGAAAACACAAGCTAAATAATTTAACCTTGGTACTTGATCGAAATAATATACAAATAGACGGATTTACAGAAAATGTAATGCCCCTTGAACCACTAAAAGAAAAGTATTCCTCTTTTAACTGGGAGGTATTTGAGGCCGATGGCAATAATATAAGGGAGTTTATAGATGTTATCAAGCTTGCAAAAAAAGTGTTTGAGAAGCCATCGGTTGTTATTGCGCACACAATACCCGGCAAAGGAGTTTCATTTATGGAAAAGGATTTTCACTGGCATGGAAAGCCGCCAAACGAGGCAGAGGCTAAAAAAGCATTAAAAGAACTTAGGACTTTACAAGGAAGAATAATTTCGGAACACGAGTAATGTTAAATCCAGATTTACATCTAAATTCTAAAGTTTTTGATAAAGACGTTGAGCAAAAAGCAACCAGAGAGGGCTTTGGAGAAGCTTTAATTGAGCTAGGTGAACAAAATTCAAATGTCGTAGTGCTGACAGCAGACCTTTCCGAAAGTACAAGAACAGACGGGTTTGAAAAAAAATTCCCACAGCGTTTTTTCGAAGTAGGGGTTGCAGAACAAAATATGGCGGCAATTGCAGCAGGATTGGGCATTTCGGGTAAAATCCCCTTCATATCATCATACGCTTGCTTTTCTCCCGGCAAAAACTGGGAAACAATACGAACAACAATTATTTACAATAAGGCAAATGTAAAAATAGCCGGACATCATAGCGGTATTATGACAGGACCCGACGGAGCTACTCACCAGGCAACCGAGGATATTGCAATAACAAGAGTATGGCCAGGCATAGAAGTTTTTGTCCCATGCGACTCAAATGAAGCGCATTGGGCAACTCTAGAAGCTGCTAGAATTTCCGGTCCTGTATATTTAAGATTTACACGAGATAAATCTCCAATAATTACTACTGACAAAACTCCTTTTGATAAAAATGTGCAAATGTATTGGGTAAGCAAAAACCCAAAAGTTGTGATTTTCGCCTGTGGATATTTGCTCTACTACGCACTTCTTGCAGCTAAAAATCTAGAACAAAAGGGTGTAAATGTCTTGGTGGCAAATATTTCAACTATTAAACCCGCAGATGAAAAAACAATTATTGAACTCGCAAAAAAAACAGGTAAAGTTGTAACAGTGGAGGATCATCAAACCTCAGGCGGATTAGGCGGTATGATTGCTGAAGTTTTATCCAGTAATCTCCCTACTCCCATGGAGTTTATTGGCCTGAGAAACACATTTGCAGAATCAGGGAAACCTTCAGAATTAATAAAGAAATACAAAATGGACGATAAAGCAATAGAGGAAGCAGTTTTAAGGCATTTAAAAATATAAGTTTGATATGGATTTGAATTTATTTGAAGAATTAAAGACGGTGATTAAAGGCGACGTGAGCTTTGATGATGAAACTCTTAAAACTTATAGCCACGACGCAAGCATTTTCGAAGTAAAACCAAAAGTTGTTGTTTTTCCCAAAGACGTTGATGACTTAAAGGCCTTGGTGAAATTCGTAAACGAGCACAAATCTTTGGATAACTCTCTTTCTCTTACCGCAAGATCTGCCGGAACAGATATGAGCGGAGGCTCTTTAAATGAATCAATAATTGTATCTTTTACCAAGTACTTTAGTAAAATTCTTGGGATTGAGGGAAATATCGCAACTGCAGAACCTGGGGTTTATTACAGAGATTTTGAAAAATTTACGCTTCAACAAGGCCTTATATACCCGTCTTATCCAGCTTCAAAAGAAATTTGTGCAATAGGAGGAATCGTAAACAATAATGCGGGAGGAGAAAAATCACTGCAATACGGAAAAACCGAAAAATACATCAAAAAAATTAAAATGGTCCTCTCCGATGGAAATGAATATGAATTTGAACCCCTGTCGGACAGACAGCTTTCCGAAAAATTGCTTTTGCAAAGCTTTGAAGGAGAAGTTTATAGAGGCATTCATGCCTTGGTCTCAAAAAACTACGACTTATTACAAAAAGCAAAGCCTACCGTTTCTAAAAATAGCGCTGGTTATTATTTATGGGGTGTATATGACAAGGGAAATAATATTTTTGACTTAACTAAGGTTTTGGTGGGAGCTCAAGGAACGCTAGGACTGATGACAGAAGCTAGTCTTGAGCTTTTACCAATTAAAAAACACAGTGAGATGCTTGTAGTATTTTTGGATGAAAAAGATATGAATAAACTCGGGGAGATAATAAACATAGTGCTACCTCTTGAGCCGGAAAGCTTTGAAACTTATGATGACAACACCTTGAAGCTTGCGGTTAAGTATTTTCCAGAATTTGCAAAAAAAATGGGTGCAAGAAACGTAATTTCAACGGCATTTCATTTCATTCCGGAATTCTTAATGGTGGCAAGAAATGGAGTGCCAAAGCTTATTTTACAAATCGAATTTACGGGAAATAATTTTGACGACTTATTGGATAAAATAAAAACGCTAAAAGATAAACTAAAGGCTTTCAACCTAAAAACCAGAGTTGCCGGAAACGAAAAGCAATCAAAGAAATATTGGCTCATTCGAAGAGAAAGTTTTAATTTGTTAAGGGAAAAAATTAAAGATAAGCACACTGCCCCATTTATAGACGATATAGTTGTAGCACCACAGCATCTTGAGGATTTTTTGCCAAAATTAAACGAAATTTTATCCAAATATCCAACACTTATATATACAATCGCAGGGCATCTGGGTGACGGAAACTTCCACATTATTCCTCTTATGAATTTGCATGAAGCTTCTCAGCGCGAAATTATTCCAAGGCTGGAAGAAGAGGTTTATGATTTAGTTTTTTCCTACAACGGTTCAACAACCGGCGAACACAACGACGGCTTGGTAAGAAGCAATTATTTGGAAAAAATGTATGGGAAAGAAGTTTACTCGCTTTTTAAAAAAACTAAAGAGATTTTTGACCCGAAAAATATATTTAATCCCTTAAAAAAGACGGATTTTGACGAAACTTTTGCCCAAAATCATATTAGGCAGAGCTGGTAGATTTTTCTGTAAAGACATTATAAAATTTTATGAAATTGTCGGGAATATTATTTAGCGCTTCTTCACTGTATGATTCTTTTCTGTAGTACTTCTCCCACGCATCCCAAAAGACAGTCCTTCCTACGGCAAAACCAATTATCCCGGGTATTCCTGCGCCGGCCTTTAGCCATTCTTCTACATGCTGCTCATCTGCGCCCCTGCCAAGTATTATAAGACTAACGTTTTGTCTGTGATCTTTCTGTATAGCTGAAACGACTTTATTATAATTTTCTTTTTCGGAAAATCCTTCTAACTTCCATACATCGGCTTCAATACCGTAATCCTGAAGTTCAGAAATTACCCGCACTGTCAAATCTGCTCTTAAAACTTTATCGTAGCTTTCATTACTTCCTCCCACCATAGCAAGCTGCTGTTCGGTCGGCAAAACCAATACCTCCAATAAAAATTTGTAGTTATTTTCATGACTGAAATCATTAAGAATTTTTATATGCCTTTTTTGTTTTTCTCTGGAATCAGGTGGGTCTTCGGGATTAAATTTTATTAAAGTTTTTGTAAAATCAGGCTTATATTTTTCTATATGACGACCAAATTCCTGACCATATTCAAACTCAACAATATTTTGACCGCTTTTTTCCGTGGTTAAAATTGTTATAAAACCATCACCCTTAGCCTCTCTTAAAACATCACTTCCAAATTCCTCATCGCATAATATGCCTGCAAACCCTAGCGGAATTTTTCTATGAACTATTTCCTTAAAGTGATTATAAACCAACATTTTAAAATCTCTTATTAAATCTCTTTGTTCTAGGGATAAATACTGAGTTGAGCTATATCCAAAAGAAACCGCAAAAGTTGCTCTGTGGTCAAAAGGCAAAATATAAAGAGGCTTGTTATATCCGATTTCCTGCATAGCTTATTTATACCCAAGCATGCTTGAAACGAAGAATACCGAAGTTAAAAGAACGAATGCCAAAAGTAACAAAAATGTCAATGAATTATATTCAAATAACTGTTTCCTTGCTTTCCTCGGCGCTGCTTTTTTTCTTTTTGCCATAAATTTTCACCTCCTAGTTTATTATGACATACAAGTACTCCTTGTCAAATGATAATTTACTACTTGACAAGCATAATATTCTAGGATACGCTAAAAATTGTGCTACACCTTATTGCTGATTTGCTTACAATAAAAGGCTTTCGAAAAAACAAGCGATTTGCCGTAGTTACGGTTGCCTACTCCGACCTAAATAGACAAAGAGAAATTCTTCGAAAAATTGCCCAGATCTCTAAATCTAGCTAAGTCCTAACCCCAAAACCCCATCGAATAGTAATATGCTCTGTTTCTTTGCGGAAGAAGGATAGTCTGAGCTAATCGTTTCCCAAACAACAGCAAGTGCTCTGGGCATATTTAGATCATTATTTATTGCATCTTGGAATTTAGCTTCCAGCTCTGCACAACCTATTTTAGGCTCATCGTAGGAGGACACTGTTTTCTTAAGTCTTTTAAGTGCGGTTTGAGAAGCCTGCAGGGCCTCCCATGTAAAATTCATTTCCTGTCTATAATGAGTTTGCAAAAAAAGATATCTAAGAGCCAACGGCTCAAAACCTCTTTTTTTAACATCAGCGAGGGTGTGGAAATTATTTAAACTCTTGCTCATTTTACCACCGTCAACTAATAAATGAGCCCCGTGAATCCAGTATTTTACAAAAGGAGCCTCTCCTGTTTTTGCTTCTGATTGAGCAATTTCATTTTCGTGATGAGGAAAAATTAAATCAACTCCACCCGTATGGATATCTATTCTATTTCCTAATGTGTCTTGGCTCATTGTCGAACATTCGATATGCCATCCGGGTCTTCCCTTCCCCCAAGGTGATTCAAATCCAAACTCGGAATCGGACACGGACTTCCACAAAGCAAAATCCGCTGCATCATCTTTTGTATACTCATCAGACAATGTTCTTGTACCTGTTTTTAGCTGTTTTGCATCAATTCTAGATAATTTTCCATAATTTGGAAACCTTGATATATCAAAATAAACCGACCCGTCCTTTTCTACGTAAGCAAAACCTTTATTAACTAGAGCTTCAATGTACTTAATCATTTTTTCAACATAATCTGTGGCCCTAGGCTGGTCAGAAGGTGCTTTAAGCGGAACATTTAGCTCTTGAGTGTCATTAATAAAATATTGATAATATTCATTCGTTATTTGATCTATTGTTTTGTTATTTTCGGCTGCTTTTTTAATTATCTTGTCTTCAATATCTGTTATATTCTGAACTGATGTAACTTCAAACCCGTTAAATTTTAATGTTCTGTATAAAAAGTCGGAGAAAACAAAAGTTCTTAGGTTCCCAATGTGCATATGGTCATAAACAGTTGGTCCGCAAGTGTACATTAAAACTTTTTTACCACTCAAAGGCTTAAATTCTTCTATTGTGTGAGATAGTGTATTATATATTTTCATCCCACAATTCCTCCTTTAATCTCGACGCTTCGCTGTGCTCTAAATCTTGCTAAATCTTCTTTTTTTCTTTGTTGTTGATTTAATTCTGTCATCTTCTTCTGTTCTACAACTGCTTCTTCTTGCTCAACTGCCTGCCGCTTTTCCTTTTTCTTTTTCTCATAGGCAAAAAGGGGTTCATAATAATTTGTCTGGTGCAGAGAATTTTGAAATTGTTGAAGTTCTTTTCTTACCTTAGCAAGTTTTTCTTGGGAATCATCTTGGCTTGGAACTTGATTATCTTGAGACGTTGAAGAAGGCTCATAAAAATCTTTAACTATTTCCCTTGCATCTTCTGAAAGCTGCGCTTGTACCTCTTTGTTTTGAATATTAGGTGCAGTTGGGCTTTGAGAGTTTTGAGCCTTATTCCCTAAAATTTGTTTTTTTGTTGTATCTACTACGCTTGAAGCGCTGTCATCCATTGCCGCTTTTCCTTGCTCAAAAAGCTGCCCAAAATTAGAATTTTTGTCCACTAAAACTCGCTCCTTCCTTCCATTGCTCTTTGCAACGTTATTTCGTCCGCATATTCAATATCAGCTCCAACCGGCAAACCTCTTCCAATCCTTGTAATTTTCAGGTTTTGAAGTTTTGGGTTTTGAGTTTTTAACTCTCCAATTTTTTTTGCTATATACATTGCGGTTGCTTCCCCCTCCATAGTAGGATTTGTTGCCAATATCACCTCTTGTATGTTTTGAGTTTTGAGCCTTTGGAAAAGCGGTACTATATAAATTTCATCAGGGCCAATATTATTTAATGGGTCAATTTTGCCGTGTAAAACATGGTACAAACCGTTGTATTTCCCGTTTTTTTCAAAAGCTAAAACATCTAAGGGCTCCTCCACGACACAAACTAGCTCTTGCTGTCTACTTTTGTTTGAACATATACTGCATGGGCTTTTTTCATCTATCATAAAACAGTTTTCGCAAACCACAGTATCTTTTTTTAAGCTGGAAAGACTGTTTGCAAAAATGTCCAGTTGCCCTTGCGGAACATGCAAAAGATAAAAAGTCAGTCTTTGAGCAGTTTTCGGTCCAACTCCAGGAAGCTTTTCGAATGATTCTATTAATTTGTTTATGGTTTTGGGAATTTGCATAATTATGAATTTTTAATTGCATCTGCTGCAATCTTTGAAATGGTGAGAACTTCAAGCTTTGGAAACATGTTATAAGAAGGGATATCAATGCTATCTGACACAAAAACTCGCTCGATTTTACTGTGTTGCAAGAGTTTTTCCGCATGTTTTGCTAAAATCGCATGCGTTGCGAATGCATAGACCTTTGTTGCTCCTTCGTTTAACAACAATTCTGATCCCTCCACAAGCGTTTTCCCGGTGGACACCATATCATCAACAATTACTGCGATTTTCCCTCTTACAAAACCCTCGATTCCCGAATCGCTTATTTCACCGCTGCCTAAATCTCTATTTTTTGTAATAGTAGCAAAAGGAATACCTCCCAAAAGCTCGCTTACTTGTTTTATTCTTCTTATGCCTCCCATGTCGGGAGAGACTAAAACCAATTCCTCACTCTTAAAATCTTTTTCAATTCTTTTTGAAAACAAGGCAAGGGCGGAAAGATGTTTTACCGGGATACTAAACACCTCGGGTATCTTTTGCGAATGCAAATCAAATGTAAAGATTTCACTTGCGCCAACAGTGGAAAGAATTTTTGCAATAACTTCTAAAGAAACCGCTTCTCCGTCTCTAAAAACATGATCCTGTCTTTGATAGCCAAGATATGGAATTAAGACTTTAACTATCCCTGCTCCACTTCGCTTTAGGGCGTCAATCATAATAAAAAGCTCCATATAGTTTTCGTCCGGTGGAATTGCAATAGACGCAATTATTAAACACTCTTGCCCAACAACCGACTCTCCAATCCTTATTCTTTTTTCTAAATCGGGAAAGACAAAGACTTCAATCGGGGAAAGCCTTAACCCTAATTCCTTAGCAACCTTTAAAGACAGCTTTTTGCTTGCTGTCCCACTAAAAACCTTCACAAACTTATTGTACTATTTAACTAAGCGAAGTCGCAAGAATTATTGTCCTCCCAAAAGTCCCGAGAGGCCGCCTTGCATTGTAGAAAGTTTTTTTGCCGCAACTTCCTGTGACTTTTTAACTGCTTCATTTACTGCATCTTTTATGTCGTTGTCAGACCTTCCATTTGTTGTAATCTCTTGAATTTTTTGATCACCTGTAATTGTTATTTGAACGCCGTGACTGTCAACGTTAACAATTTCAGCCTGAAGTTCTTTTTGAATCTTCATGGCCTGGTCTCTCATTCTTTTTAACTCACCCAATTTTGCTAATGGATTATCCATAAAAATCACCCCCTAAGACTTATTTCTATTTTAACACTTCCGCCCAGAATATTTTTAGCAACTTTTTCAAGTAATTCAAGCGTTTTTCCATCTTCAAGTTTTTCTTTATGAAATTTGGAGATTGCAACTATTGTAAGCTTGCCATTTGTATTTTCAATTTCGCAGCTTCTAAGCACTCCAGCAATTAAATGATTGTGTAATTTTACTTCGTTTATAAAACTTTCATAAAAGTCAGGAGCTTTTCGAGGGGTGACGGAAGTGGAAGGGCTCCCGACAGCGCGCAGGAAGCTTTTCTCGGAAGAAATATTCGAGTGAGCACTGGCGGGAGGGAAACGGCCGGCAGGACCCCGAGAAGTTTGCTCGTCCGATTGGCTTCCGATGGTATCCTTTTCGCTCCACTCCACCAGCATTAGCTCCAAAGGAAGTTGCGCAAGTACTGCAAATTTCGTTTCAGAATGTGCTATGGATAAAAGCTCCAGTAACTTTTTTATTTCTGAAACTTCGAAGCTATTTTCAGACTTTGAATCAATTGCTCCAAGTTTTTGTAAAAGCATCAAATGGAAACTGTTCAGTAGTTTTTCAATGAAAAATTTAAAGTCTACTCCTTGTTTAGAAATTTTTGATATTATTTCAAGTCCTTTTTTAGCATTCCTTTCCATTAATGCATCTATAAACTGGACAGCTGCGCTGTTTACTCCCAAAGTGTTGAATTTTTCTTCAAAATACTGCCTTGTTATATTCTTTTTGCCCGAGGATATGCTAACTTCTTCTAAAAGTTTTGTTCCGTCTCTAAAGCTTCCATCACTCATTCTTGCTATTTCCAAAACTGCGTCCTTTTCAACTTTTATTCCTTCGGCTTTTATAATCCTTGAGAGTGATCTTGCTATTTCATCATCCGTTGCTTTTTTAAAATCGACCCTAAAGCACCTGGAAACAATAGTTTGCGGAACTTTATGAAATTCGGTCGTGCATAAAATAAACGCTGCATGATTTGGCGGCTCTTCAAGCGTTTTTAAAAGGGCGTTAAAAGCCTCTGTTGTCAGCATGTGAACTTCATCAATTATGTAGATTTTTTTGGAAGCCTTATTCGGCAGAAGATTAATTTTTTCTTTTAAATCCCTAATTTCATCAATTCCCCTATTTGATGCTCCGTCAATTTCCAAGACATCAAAGTTTGCCCCTGATGTAATTGATGTGCACTGAAAACATTTGCTATCCGGTTCAATTTCAGATTCCGTCAGTTTTGTTTTTTTTATCTTCGCATGTTTTTCACAGTTAATTACTTTTGCAACAATTCGGGCCGCTGAAGTTTTACCCAATCCCTTGGGCCCTGAGAAAAGAAATGCATGAGGCACATCAAAGCCTTTTGCAAAAAGGGCAAAAAGAGACTCTCTTACGCTTTGACTATCCAACTCCGATATTTTTTGGGGTCTGTAAGTTCTGTAAAAAACCATATTAGTCGTGATGCAGGCCCAAAAGGTGCATCATTCCATGCTCAATTAAATCGTCGATTTTATCATCAACCAGCATTTCATCTCGCGACGCTTCATTTATTACAACCGGAAAAGATATAACTATATCGCCAAGTGCTAATTTACCAGCTGCATGCCTAATCGGCTCTCCCTCATTTTGAGAAAAGGAGAGAATATTTCTTGTTTTATCTTCGCCTTTATATCTTTGGGAAAGCTGCCTCATTTTTCTGTCCCCCACAACTGCAACAGAAACCTCAACAGGAGAACTCACTTGGTTTTTTGACAAAACGTCTGAAATTTTCCTCTTTATCCTTTTCCTGTTTATTTTGTATCTGCTTTCAACAAAAATCGGAATTGATAATTTGTCCATGATTAGACAGAGGGCGTTCTTTTTGCCCTTCTTTGTTCCTCCTGCTTTTGCTTTCGGGCAAGTGAAGGTTTAAGATAAAATTCTCTTCTTTTCGCTTCCTGCAAAATACCCTCATTTATTACCTTCCTGCTGAATTTTCTAATCAATGCCTCGTCGCTATCTCCCGGCATTTTTTTTACTACTACCATAAAAAACACCTCCTTTTGTATGTTTCATTTTACGCCTTTTTAATCTTTTCGGCAATTTCCTCTCGTGACTGTCTAGGAATATTTTTAACAATACTTTGAATTATTCCACCCTTATCATTTTCCCATCTTGGAATAAGATGAATATGCAAATGCGGAACTCCCTTTTTCTCTAAATGATTTATCCCAATAGTAATTGAATCCGAATTCAGTGCTTTTTCTTGCTTTTTAGCAACTTTTGAAACAGTATCCATTAATACTCCTAAATCTTTTCCTTCATAATCAAATATACTCTTACCGTGTTTTTTGGATATCACCATAACGTGCCCAGGCGCAGAGGGACTTAGCTCCATAAAAGCAATCGTTTCTTCATCTTCATAAACTCTAAGTGAGTGAACTTGATTTTTTACAATTTTACAAAAAATGCAATTTTCCATAATTAAATTTCTCTCAAGACTTCAATAATCTCTTGCAAAGAAAGTTTACTTGGCTTCATTTTAGGATTTTTTGGCGTTCCGTTTAGAAGCATTTTCCCCGAAACGTGCAAAAACCAAGTAGCTTGTGGGTCCATTTTTTTCAGCTTTTCCGAAACAAGTGTTAAATCAAGCCCTTTTTTGCCTATCTCATCAGGTCTTGCCTTAATACGAACATATCCTTTTCTAGGGTCTTTTCTTACAACTACAACATATCCCATTAGCTGTGCAAGCTTTACGACAGTATCATTTATTGTCTCAAGGCCTAGTCCCTTTCCCCATTTTGTTTCAAACTTTACTCCTTTTTCTTCAATTTCATTTTCAGCCCAGATTCTGTTTTCTATATCGTGCAAAATTGCGTCTAAACAAATAGAAATAAATTCTACATAATATTTGTCATCGTTTGGATGCTGAAATTTTAGACCGTCTAAAACTTCTGTAATTGAAAAGTTGTTGTAATTCTCAAGCGCATCTTTTCTAAATGCTTCCTTAAAATGATCAACTTCCACAACAAAGTCGGAAACTCGCTCCAATGCCTGCAGCTTTATCGGATCGATATTTGTGTCTTTTTCTAAAAGGTGTTTTTTTATGTAATTAAATGTTAAAGAAGCACCACACGTATTTGTATCTTTAGTCTGATGATGGTCCAAAGGCCCCAGTCCTGTATCAACGTGGATTACTTCATTTCCGCTAATAATTTCTACTGGATCTTTTATGTCTAATGCTTTTTCAGGGGTATAATCTCCAATTCGTTGTCCTGCAGGCACAAAACGAACTTCAGCATTTTCCCAGCCGCTTAAATATCTTTTAATAAACCAAACGGATGTAATAGCATCCATGTCCGGCGATGTATGTGTAACAATTCTTTTCATAGGGTCTTTAAGTATACTGTTTTTGAGCTAAAATTGAAAGAGTTTGGTATAATCTATATGTGTCAGAGCAAAAACCGGAAACTTTAGAATTTCCACCTTTAGAAAAAAGTATTAACCACTACGAAATGCCATTTCCAAGAGATACTCAAGTTACGAATATTGAAAAAGATGGCCCTGCTCATATTGGCCCTTTTAGAGGAGCAATTGATTATATTATGGCATTAGGAACTTCAGTTGTTGCTCCCTTAGATGGGGTGATAAGTGATGTATATGATAGACATGAAAAATATGGCCCTACTGATGAATTTGTAAATGATGCAAATTATATAACCATTGCTCATGCGAATGGGGAATTTTCTCAAGTAGTACATCTTGCTAAAGATTCCTCAAAAGTAAAAAAAGGGGATAAAGTAAAAGCTGGGCAAAAGATAGCTATTACTGGGAATTCTGGGTGGATGACTGAGCCTCATTTACATTTCTTCGTCTTTACGCTAGACAACATCAGGGAAGGTTTTATAGGACTAGAGCCTCAGTTTAAACAAGAAACACCTAGGACAAATATATTGACAAAATTACATTTAAAAAAGCTATAATAAGTTAACTGCCCCTTCGATGGGCTCAGGGCAATTGCATGAATCCAAAAAACCTAAATGATTTAGACCCAAAACTTAGAGATGCATACGAAAAAGTAATGGGGACAAACTTCAATCCCGCCCCTGCTGCTACCCAACAAGAACAACAAAATACTCCATCTGTTCAAGCTGCTCCTCAACAAAATACTCCACTAATGCAGACCCAGCCGGCAGAAGAGCAACCACCTGTAATTCAAACTGTTCCTGTTCAGCCTCCATTGCAAAACCCACAACCTTCCCCTCTTCCTATGCAAAATCCATTTGCGCAAACCCCTATCCCTCCCCCAACAGTTTTAACGCAAGCAGGAAGTTATTCCGCGCCTCAGCAAGTGCAAAAAAAACATTTTAGTTTTATGCCTATTGTTTTTTTACTCGGCGGTGGATTATTCTTTGCTGCTTACGCAGTTATTTGGGCCAAAATTTTCGGACTATTCTAATCGTTTTATAACTTCTTCAAAAGAAAGAAGTTCAACTTTTTCTCCACTTCTTTCTTTCCACTCAATTTTATCTCCGGTTTTTTTCGAAACAACAAGTCTTATAGGAATTCCTATTAAATCAGCAGTTGCAAATTTTTCTCCCGCACTAACATTTGTTCTGTCATCCCAAAGTACTTCAATTCCTTTTTCTATTAAAGCATCATAAACTTTTTGAACAGTTGGCTCAGTACCAGGATCCTCAACATGAACCAAATGTACCTCAAATGGAGAAATAGATTTTGGCCACATTATCCCTTTATCATCGTGATAAATTTCAACCAAAGTTCCAAGTAGCCTAGTTGGCCCAATGCCATAGCTTGCCAGCCATACGGGTTTTTGCGCTCCTTTTTCGTCTGTATACAAAGCGCCCATTTTTTCTGCATACATTGTTCCCAAAGGGAAAATATTACCAACTTCTATAGCTTTTGATGTTAAAATTTTTCCATCGCAAGTGGGGCATTTGTCCCCTGCTTTAACCTTTGCGATTTCGTCATTTTGGGCAAAATCACACTTGTCGCAATAAAAAATAGTATCCTCCCCAACGCTTGCTAAAACCTGAAATTCGTGGCTGTTTTTATCTGTAAATACCCCGCCGGATGCTTCAACCACTTTTACAGAGAGTTCCATCCTTTTGAAAATTTTAATATATGCTCTTTTCACTTCTTCGTAGTATTTTTGCATATCGACTTGCGTTAAATGAGCACTGTATAAATCCTTCATCAAAAATTCCCTCGCGCGTAAAATTCCTGATTTTGCCCGCAATTCATGCCTGAATTTGGTTGAGAAATGGTATAGCTTAAGGGGAAAATCCGAGAGTTTTATATTGTGTTTTCGAATTAAATCAACAACTATTTCCTCATGTGTAAAAGAAAGCGCAAATTCTTTATCATCTTTCTTAAACTGGTACATTACCTCTTTCGCAGACTCCCATCTTCCTGTTTCATTCCAGACTTCTTTGGGATGCATTAGTGGCATTAGCATTTCCTGCGCTCCAGTTTCGTTAAGTTCTTCGCGGATTATATTTTTTATTTTTTCAACTACTCTAAATCCTAACGGTAATAGCGTGAAGCTTCCTGCCATAAGTTGGTCTATAAAGCCGGCTCTCACTAATAATTTATGGTTTTCTGCTTCTGCCCCTCTAGGCGCGTCTTTCTGAGTTTTAGGAAAAAGCAAGGAGTACTTCACGCATTTATTGTAGCATAAGGCTATTAACTTTTGAATTTGCTAAAATAAATACATGGATAGGTTTCACTCTCTTTGGTTAGTTCCTGAAAACGAACAAAAAGATCAGTTGCAAAGCATTGTCAATAGGCTTGCTGAAGATAATAATTCTCCTACTTTTACACCACATCTGACTCTCATTGGAGATGTTGAAATTCAATTAGAGCCATTTAGAAGAGCAGTTGATGAAGTTTTCGAAGGAATTAATGCATTTTATATTAAGGCTACTGCAGTTAATTTCAGTGAAAAATTTGCTAAGTCGGTTTTTATTGAATTCGAGCTTGACGAGAATCTTAAAAATCTTTTCATTGAAATTTCCAAAAGAACAGAAAATAGAGACCTATCAACTTTCAAACCTCACATAAGCCTAATATATAAATTGATGCCTATTGAAGAAAAAGAGAAAATTGCTAAATCAATTAATATAAATGGAAATTACTTAATCGATAAGGCTTGCATAACCAATCCCGCAAAAATAAGAGAAGACTTTTACGATGTTGAAAAGTGGAAAATTTTTTATCAAAAAAATCTTAAACCTTAACCCCTTGGGCTTCAAGGAATTGATTGACTAACGCTTGGTTTCCAATGACCAAAGCACTGTCCAAAAATGTTCCATCTTCTCCATTAAATCTTTTTATTACTGCTCCTGCTTCTTTTGCTATTACAAATCCGGCAGCATTATCCCAAGGCTTGAAAAATTGATGCACATAAATATCCGCTCTACCTGCTGCAATATCAGCGTATGCCAAAACCGCACTACCCCTCATTAACACCCACGGATTTTGCGGAAGGCTAGCTACCAGCTGCAAATTTCTTTTCGTTCCATTTGGCTCATAAGAATTATCGGTCAAAAGAGTAGCTTTTCCCAAATCGTCTGTGTCTGAAGCATGAATTTTCGCTTCATCTAAATAAGCACCCTCTCCTTTTACTGCATGAAAAAGCTGGTCTCTAAAAGGATCGTAAATAAATCCCGCCATAGGCTCTCCCATCTCTACATATCCAACAGAAATTCCCGCATATTCTCTTCCGTTTTTAAAATTGCTTGTCCCATCTATCGGATCAATTACCCATAAATGTTCAACAGTTAAGGGATCATTTAGATCTGATTCTGTTTCTTCAGAAAGTATTAGATGATTTGGAAAATTTCTTTGTATTGTTTCTTTTAAAACCCTCTCTGATGCTAAATCTGCCGCGGTAACATAATTTAATCTTCCTTCTTTTATGGTTACGCCCTCAGTTGGAGCTGTTCTTAAAACAGCAGCCCCAGCTTCTTTTATTCCAGCCTTAATTGCTTCTAAATTCATACGACTAGCGTCCCTTCTTTTACGTCTTCATTTGGAATTAAAAGAACGGGTTTTTCTTCTGTGTCCATTGCTACCAACATTCCCTGAGACTCTTCTCCTCTAAAATTTCTTGGTTCTAAATTTACAATAAAAGGCAGTTTTTTACCCTCTAAATCTTCTGGGTTATAAAACTGTGCTATTGCAGAAATTATCTGCCTTTGAAAATCACCGAAATCAACCTGTAATTTAAGGAGCTTGTCCGCATTTTCGACTTTAGAACAGGAAGTCACCTTACCTATCCTTATTTCAACCTTTTTAAAATCTTCAAGGCTCACTGTATCCATAAAAAGTAATTATATCCATTGACAGAACAATTTTCAAAGAGTATAAATTATTTTTGTAACCAATGGACTCAAATAGCATTTATCAAAAATCAAGGGAAGAAGTTTTGGAAGTAGGAGAAAAATATAATCTCGCCGAAGAAAAACTGGAGGAATTTTTAGAACCGGACAGAGTTTTAGAAGTTAAAATCCCCATCAAAATTGACAACGAGCTTGTAAACTTCAGAGGCTTCAGAAGTCAGCACAATAATAACTTGGGCCCGTATAAAGGCGGCCTCAGGTTTCACCAAAATGTAAATAAAGACGAAGTCATGGCTCTATCTTTGTGGATGAGCTTGAAGTGTGCAGTAGCTGGGCTTCCTTTTGGAGGCGGAAAGGGAGGAATTGCAGTTGATCCAAAGCAGTTGAGCGAAAAAGAGCTTGAAAGTTTGTCGCGTGAATATGTAAGAAGAGTTTATGAAATCCTTGGTCCTCAAAAAGATGTTCCGGCACCTGATGTTAACACAAATCCAAAGATAATTGACTGGATGGTTGATGAATACATAAAACTTAACAAAAATGGCGAATATAAAACTAATGAACTTTATGCAACATTTACCGGAAAGTCTAAAAAGGGATTGGCTGGCCGAACCGAAGCAACAGGTTTTGGAGGAGTTGCTGTCTTAAAAAGAATAGCGGAAAAGTTAAAACTTGATCCTCAAAATACAACTATTGCAATTATGGGTTTTGGAAACGTAGGATATTATTTTGCCGATTTTGCATCAAAAGCAGGCTTTAAAGTCGTTGCAGTTTCAGACTCCAAAGGTGGAATTATTAAAAGAGACGCTAAGGGTAATTTTATTCCTCTTGATATTCCGCTGGTTTATGACTGCAAGATGGAAAAAGGTAGCCTAAATGGCTGCTACTGCGCTGGAGGAGTTTGCGACATGCGCGGCGGACAAATGATAACCAACGAGGAGCTTCTGCAGCTTCCCGTTGACATTTTGGTTCCTGCAGCACTTGAGAACGTTATCACAGAAAACAACATGCAAAACATAAAAGCAAAAATAATAGTTGAAATGGCAAACGGCCCTGTCACGCCAAAAGCATCTCATTATCTTATAAAAAGGGGCGTGTTTATTACTCCTGACATTTTAGCCAACTCCGGAGGCGTTGCTGCAAGTTACATTGAATGGGAACAAAATTTAAAAGGCAAAACTTATAAAAAAGAGGATGTTTTAAAAAGATTGGAGAAAATGATGAAAGAAGCTTTTGAGAATGTTTGGAATACAGCTGAAAAAGAAAATACAAATCTTCCAGAAGCCTCTTATTTAGTAGCTCTCAAAAGAATTCTAAAATGATATGCCAAGAGTAGAATGGCCTGACAAACCTATTCCTGCTCGAGAATCCGGCTTAGTAAGCGCTGATTACATAAGTGCCGCTGTAAAAGCATATGAACGCGCAAGACAAGCACTGCTTAAACCGATACCAAATCTCGATCCGCATGGAAGTGTCAAAGTATCTATTGACGTTGAAGACGACAACCCATGGAATCTAAGATTTTGGAATAATTCACTGCAAATAACAACTATAAGACCTGGTACACTAACTAGAATATACAGAGAAATACACTTCGATCCATCCTCTTCATATGGCGGTAATGTTTCTTACACTAGAGAGGGTAAAAACCGAAAAGCAGGGCCAAGTGGAATGAACAAGCCATGGGTTTTAGAGCTGGCAAATCAGGATCTTGATTTCATTTTAAAACCCGCAGAAGAAGCAACACAAATTGTTATACCCTTTAAAAAGCCTGAAACCATAGAAAAGCAATTAAAAACTGCTCCACAAAGAGCAAGAAGAGCATTGTTAAGAGACTTCCCTAATTTTGTGGGAGCTTCTTTTGAACTGCTGGACGAAAATGGATTGAGATGGAGTCTTTCATTTAGGAAAGACCTTGTATTTGCTACGCAATATTCAAAAACAGGCAGTGAATTGGACCAATTTAGAGTAGCAATGGACAAGGACAGTGAGCCCTTTGTCTATTACTCGCTTCGCGCTTATAGAAGAAGGAAAGAAATACCAAAAAATACCGAGCTTGAAAAAGAGATTACTCTTCAAAGACTTTCAGAACTTTTGACTCCTGCGGAAAAAGCTTCCGGGAGGCTACTTTAGCTGTGGCAGAATGGGCTGGCCAGAGACAACGCGCAAGATATCATGAAGCGTAATTAAAGCAATAAGCCCAAGTAAAAACGCCATTCCAACAGTATGAGCAATGCTTTCGGCTCTTGGGCTCACTTTTCTTCTTGTAACACCTTCGTAAATTATGAACATTAGCCTTCCTCCATCCAAAGCTGGAATTGGCAAGACATTAATTATTGCCAAATTAAGCGAAAGAAGAGCAATAAAGGATAAAACTGCTGAAGGGCCTATGGCAACAATTGTTCCTGTAAGCTGGGCTATTCCAACAGGACCTGCGACATCCGAAGGCACTTTTCCTTGCGTAAATACCTGGACAAGTGTATTTGATAAACCCTTGAGTATTAATCCTGTCTGGCCTAAGACTTCTTTTGTTCCAACAAATGGCGCCTCCCAAATTGGATATTTCTTGATTTCGAAATTGGGAGTAATTGCAACTCCTATGGGACCCTGGTTTTTCGGATAAGTTTTGCGGGGAGTAACTTTGACCACTCTTTCTTTTTGCTGATTTTGGACTTGTAAAGTAATTTCGCTTCCTAAATGTTTTTTAGTTAAAGACACTAATTCAGCCGGATCATCAACGACTTGCCCATTTAAAGTTTCAATAACATCCCCTGTTTTAATACCTGCTTTTTCCGCAGGAGAACCTTTTATTACTTCCCCTACTAAAACATGTTTTGCAGGAACCGCTACGCCTACAAAAGAAAAAAGCACAGAAACAATTACAACTGCCAAAACAAAGTTCATAAAAACTCCGGCAAAAACAACAGCAAATCGCTGCCACACAGGTTTACTGTAAAATGCCCTGCTCTCGTCTGATTTTGAGGGTTTTTTTGCTTGTTTTGAATTTAAAACGCGTCCTGCACCTGCTTCATCTTCTCCGTATAATTTTACAAACCCACCAATTGGAAGCCAGTTTATAGAATAAATTGTCTCACCTATTTTTTTACCAATTGCCCGCGGTGGAAGCCCAAATCCAAATTCCTCGACTTTAATGTTGAAAAACTTGGCAACAAAGTAATGCCCTGCTTCATGAATTAAAACCAAAATTGAAAGAATTACGAGGAAAACTAAAACTGTTATTAACATACAACTCTAAGAGTATACCAGAACTCTAAATTTTTATGAAGATTTGCGCTGGGCTGGATCTCTTGGGGGCTCGAATTGGCCAGGCAAAATTTTCATTATATCTACATTAATCTCTCTCTTATTTCCGGCTGTGAACGTAACCGTTTCTCCGGCTTGCCTTCCATAAATGGCATTCGCCAAAGGCTGTCCAAGGTGTATTGCCCTTAGAATTCCCCCGTCATACTTTCCAAGCATATGATAGTCCTCCATTGTTTCTTCTCCTTCATACTTTATTACCACAGTGTTTCCTAATTTTACTCTGTCTGTCTGTTGACGTGGATTAAGAAGTCTTGCGTTCTTAAGAATGTTTTCAAGCTTGGAAACATTGGCAGTTGTCTCGTAAAGGTCTCTAAGGGAAAGCGATGCTGCAGCTTGATCTCTGTAGTCTTCGTGAACCGGAACACGCTCTCGCCTTACTTCTATTAATCTCTTTCTCTCTTGAGCAAGTTCTTGCTCAAGTCTGTCAAAGGTTGCTTGAGTCATTAAGTCCTCTGTTTTCTTAAGTGCCTGCTCAATTGCGTTTGATCTATCTTGTGAGTCTCTTCTTTCCATAACAAAGCGGATTCTACTATATCAAACTATAAATGTCAAAGGGGAATTAAATAGACATTAGCTCTTGCTCTTTTTGCTTTCCTAAATTGTCAATTTGGGAAATTGTCTCATCAGTTAATCTTTGGGCTTCTTTTTCAAGTCTTGCTTTATCATCTTCGGAGATTTCCTTGTCATTAAACTGTTTTTTTATTTCGTCCATTAATTCGTGCCTTACCTGACGCACTTGAATTCTTCCTCCTTCTAATTTTTGATTGACTAAATGCACAAGTTCTTGCCGTCTTTCTTCGGACAATGGCGGTATAGAAATTCGAATTAACTGGCCGTCGATAACAGGATTAAAACCAGTCCCCGACTCCTGTATTGCCTTGTGAATCTCGCCTATTATAGAACCGTCAAACGGGGTTATTACCAAAGTTTGAGCGTCAATTGCTGCGATTTGAGCAAGCTCCACTACTTTTAATCTTTGTGTTCCGCCATAGGCAGCTACAACAAGGTTTTCAACTAAAGCAGGACTTGCCTTACCTGCCCGAACTGTTGCCAAATCGGCCTTGATTACATCAAGCACCGCATTCATTTTTTGAGATGAAGAATCCAAATTCATTGAAGAAATAATACCAAATAAACAGAAAGAATGCGAGGTTTGGAATTTTCGAAAGGATACTCGAGCTAACAGAAGTAGATACGAACTAAAAGAAGTTTATGAACAAATCGGAGAACCGAATTAAAACAAAATTAGCGAGCGTAGACTTGTAGAAAATTACGAGGCTAGCAGTCTTTCCTAAACTTCAAATCTTTGAATTTCGGCAACTGTAATATTTTCTCCGAGTTTTGCAATTGCGCTCTTAATTAAATCTGAAATTTTAATTCCAGGTTCTCTTATATATTCCTGCTCCATTAAGCTGTCTACGTCTTTTGGGTTTAACGCCGCAACTTGCATAGCCAGCTCATGTGCCAGGTGTTTAAAATCTTCGGTTCTTGCTACAAAATCTGTTTCACACAAAAGCACTACAACGCTGCCAATTTTGCCGTTTTGATGAACATAAGACTCAACCAAACCCTGTGCAGTTTCTCTTTCAGCCTTTTTTTCTGCCTTTTCAATGCCATGTTTTTTAAGCCACTCCAAGGCTTTTTTTTCATCATCTCCCGTTTCTTCCAATGCAGCTCTTATATCTGCAATCGAAACACCTGTTTGGTTTCTTAATTTTTTTAAAAGTTTTATATCCATTACTTTTTCTCCTTCTTAGTTTTTGTTATTTTTGAACTTTTTGCCGTTGTTGCAATTTTTGGCGTTGAGCTCTTAGTTTTAAGTTTTAAGTTTTCAGCTTTCTTTGGTTCCTCTTTTGCAGCTTTTGAACTTAAATCTTGAGTTTTTTTCTTTTCTTTCCCTTCCGAAGCCTCAGCTGAGGAGGGTTTTTCAATTTTTTGCGCTTTTACACCTTCCAAAAATGCGTCAAGAATGTGCTCTACTATTAAACTTACGCTTCCGACAGCATCGTCATTTGCAGGGATAGGCCAATCAATTAAAAGAGGGTCTGCGTTTGTATCAACAATTGCAACTGTTTCTATGCCGCGGTTTCTTGCTTCCTTAACCGCCAACTCTTCCAAATGTGAATCAACTATAAATAGAGCTTGAGGCTCTTCTTTCATGCCGGAAATTCCGCCGTACAAAGCCTCAAGCCTTTGTCTTTCCTTATCAAATTGACCTAATTCCTTTTTGGTATATTTTGCGCTTTCTTCATCACTTTTTAAAAGTTTTTTTAAGTCTTCAAGTTTTTTTAAGTTCTTAGACACTTCTGAAAAATTAGTAAGCGTTCCGCCAATCCAGCGGTCTGTTACATAAAAAAGGTCTTGAGAATCAATTTTTTTTGAAGCTTCTATTTCTTTTTTTGTTTTCTTAACTGCATCCTCCACGGTTTGCTTTGCCTGTTTTTTAGTAGAAACAACGAGTAAGCTTGAGCCTTTTTTTCCGAATTCTTTGACAAACTCAGAAGCAGCATCTAGCCCTTCTTTGGTTTTTGCCAAGTCAATAATTTGGATTCCTTCTCTTGCCTCGAAAACAAAATCCCTTGCTTTTGGGTTGCTTCGTATTACTTGATGGCCGAAGTGGCATCCTGCCTCAAGAAGTTCTTCAAGTGTAATTTCTCTCATTAATTAATGTCCTTTCTGCTTCTAGCGAAGCATTCCACCATTCGGACTTTTAACTTTACGAACTTTATGAACTATAAAACCCGTACAGGACACTGTACCGAATGTGAGTGATCCAAGAATTATACAAAAAGTAAGGTATGTTTGCAACAGAGCTAGCTTTTCTATAAAATTAGGAAGTGAAATTTATTCCTCTCAAAACCGCAGCCCTTATTGTTTTTCTGGCAGTACTTGCAGGCATACTATATTATATAGCGCTTCTTCCCCAAAAGCCCAAAGTTAATGAAAACGCTTCAGAAGTAAAAACAGCGGCAACTACATTATCTGTAGAAAACACCAAAAGGGCCACAGACGGTAAATATTATTCAAATGTCTTAATCAATACAAACGGAAACAGTGTTACTTCGCTGCAGCTTGAATTTTCATTTGATAATAATTTCTTGGAGTCTGTTGAAATCAAAAACGGAACTTTTTTCAAAGAAGCAGTTGATATTGTTAAAAAAATAGACCAGGAAAACGGAAGAATAACTTACGCGTTTGGAGTATCAGCCGGGCAGGATGGAGCCTCAGGCAAAGGAGTAATTGCAACAATTTATTACAGCCCGATTGACCCTGCTAAAGAAACCATAACTGCAATTAAATTTTTGCCAAAAACAGAAGTTAGCGCCTGGGATTTTTCTGGAAGCGCATTATCCGGTACATTTGACGGAATAGTAAGTATTTCCGCAGCTACCCCCACGAAAGCTCCGACTCCAACTTTTGTACCATTTACTCCGACTCCAACACCAGAAGGCTTTGTGCCACCCCCAGGCTTTACACAATAGAAATAGATAATAGAAGATTGATGCTAGAGGTTAGATGTTGAAGTTGGAAAATAGATACTCGATAATAATCTAAAGTGATTAAAACGTTTCGAGACCTCGAAGTTTATAAAGAATCTTACGATTTGATGCTAATTGTTCACAAAGCACTTAGAACTTTACCTGTTTTTGAAAGAAATGAACTGGCTTCTCAAATAAGACGTGCTTCTAAATCTTGTCCTGCAAATATTGCAGAAGGCTGGGCCAAAAGAAGATTCGAAAAAGAATTTAAGCATCACTTAGATAGCGCTTTGGGATCTGCAAATGAAATGGAAGTGCATATAGAAACTGCAAGAGATTTAAACTACTGGCGAAAAGATTTCTGCGAGAAGTTACTTGATCGATATCAAAAATTAGGCGGAAAACTGACTAACTTACAGCGTAATTGGAAAACCTTCTAGGTTCTATCTTCAACCATCAAATTCCAGCTTCGAGCTTCCAGTTTCTATCGTCAAATAAATGTGTGCTATTATTAAGTTATGCCGGATTCTGCCCAGATAGAACAAGAGCTACAACAAAGACAAGGTGTTGCTAAAGAAGACACACTTCCTCCTGTTGAAAATAAAGACTTACAATATGTCCCAACGACTCAACAGGTTTTGTATGCCCCGCCCAAGGTGCCATTCTCTCAAAAATATTTAGTTCCGGTTTGGAACGTATTAAAGCTATTTATCCCCGAAGTTATTATATTTACAGTTTTTATTCTTATTTTTGCCTACGCTTTAAATTATTTTAATTTCATTCCTCTATCGACAATGTATCCAAAGTATTTTTCAATCTTGCCTCACCGCTACGATGGCGAGGGAAATACTAAGAAGCTTTCAGACATAAAATACTCATCGGATTTAGACGGTTACCGAATGCAAGCAACTTTTTATAAGGCAGACACAGAAAGAATTTCAGTTTTACACAAAGGTAAATACGTAGAGCTTTTGCGAGGGCCCGAGCTTTCCTGTAACACACAGACTACAAAAAAAATATCACAAACAGAAACGGAAACTTTAGATAACCCGGCATTTTGCAGCGATGTATTGTCTGACAAAAGCAATGGTAAAAAAGTAGACATTACTTTTAAAAGAAGTTCCGACAAAAGCAATCTAGTAAACTACATCATAATTCTTCAATAAAATTCTAATATTGGTGGGTAAAATAATTGTTCGAAATTCTGTACTTTAGGTTCAAAATAGTCAAACTATGAGTCTATTTTGCCACTTGACAAGAAATTTTCCTTATAGTAATATGGGATAGATATGCATAAGGAACGATTATCTCCTTGGAAAGCAGCGGCTGGAGCAGCTGTTTTTTTATTGGCTGAGGCATGCGGAAGCAATGTTCCTACTACACCAAATCCTACCAGAACACCGGAGGCAACCCCCTCCCCTGTTCCATCTTTAGTTGTAACACCAACACCTGAAGTTACACCAAGCCCATTTATTACACCAAGCCCATCACCCGAAATCACACCCTCACCCACTCCAGAAATTACACCAACACCTGAAGCTACACCAATACCAATTGATGCGTTAATCAACCAGATTATCGCCGATGCCGAACAAAACGGCTGGCCAACAGTTTCTAAGCAAGACGTAACCGACAGCATTAATAATGCCTATGAAAATGATCCCGAAGCAGCAGCGATAATTAATCCAGAAAATAATACTTTAGAAAGTGAAGTGGTAAATAATATTTGGAATACGTGTTCAAGAGACCCTGATCCGGCTGTAAAAAGGCAGGTTTGCGCAGTACTTTTTGGACATGCGTATTGGAAAGGGTTCAGTATAGATGAAAATAGTATTTGGATACAAGATCCTCAAGGGGGAAACAATGCTACGCTACCTAATATCGTTTATTTTACGCATGAAATTTTAAACTCTCAGGATTTTGAAACTTTTACGAGTATCGCATCGGACCTCGAAAATCCTTTTTAACGCTTGACAAAAACCTCGATTTTCTCTTAATCTAATTATGAGGTGTTAAATTTGCTTCTTAATAAAAGGATAGTCATTCTATCTGTTTCTCTCGCTGTAGTTCTTCTTTTTATAACAGCTACGATTTATGTACTAAATATGAAAACTACTGGATCTCCCCTTATGGGTTACGAGAGTCTAAAAAATAAAATTCAGGCCGCGAAAAAAATAAATAGTGTCTCTAATCATTCAAGTTTTAATACAATGCTCGAACTGATAGCAAGTTTAGATAATGAAAATTTAACCAAAGAACAACAACTAAGTCGGGTTCGTTTGGCTTGGGGCTACTTATTTGACACTTATTCAGAAACCAATAACCACGAGCTATATAATCTTTCCAAAGAATACAAAAAATTTGGAGAAGCAAATTTCAACGATTTTAAAATTAACGTTCAGTGCTTAGATCCAGATTGTGCGGAAACTCCAACATCACAAGAAATTCTTGGAATAATAGAAGAGATAAACACTAGTACCGTTGCAGCGAATTTCAAAACAAGTTACGTGCAGGATCTAAAAACTTTCAGCTATATTAATAACTCACAAGCAGAAGTAAAAGTGAAAAATTACCTAACTTTAGCAGATTCCATCAAGGTAAATGAGGAGTTCATCAAGGCTGGAAATAACCTAATAATTTATGACCAAATTAGGCAATATGTACAGAAAAACTATCCAGAACTTTATAAAAAATGGGCCAACCATGTGTTTATCGGCAATACGCAGTAAAAATATCTTGAAATTCAAAAACAAATCCATCAAAAAAAATCTAGGAAGCAAAATGCTAATTGTTGTTTTGCTAGTAATTATTTTGGTGGAATTTTCATTTATCGTTGGCGGTAGAAAACTAGATTTTTTCTCTACGATCCAAATTGGACAGCAGCTAACACCCACACCATATCTAAATCCCGCATTTAACACGGACAGTCTTTCCATGCTTACATATTGGCAAAAAGGAGTAGTTAGCTCGGCAAAAACCACAACGGAGTTGAAAGGTACTATAATTAAAATTGATACTAACGGGAAAGTCAGTGAACACGGATGGCCTGCTTTTAATTACGCATTAAAAATTAGAATACAAGGCGAAAACGGTGATGGAAACGATATTTTTATAAGCCCTAATGAATTACAAAAAACAGCTTTTAATAAAATGATGACGGACGGCATTAAAATTCCAATTAGTAGTGAAGATTTAAAAATAAACGACAAAATACAAGTTTTTCTGACTTTCGATTTAACAAAGGATTTTAGAAATAATTTTGATAAAGCAGAAATAATACAACTTTAATGATGAAAAATAAAATTATTACGTTTTTTCTTTTCCTCTTAACATTCTTGATTTATAGTTTTTTTGTACTATCCCCAAAATCTACTAATGCGGTTTTGGTTGAGGGTGGAACTAGCGGAGGCGGAACAAGTGGAAACACAAAAATTTGCATTTCTAACTACAATAGCGGGACATCATGGGAAGTAAAGTTAATCTATACTGACGTTTCTACGGGCGATACATATAAACCAAGGCTTTATAGCGGATATGGTTATTGCGATAATGATTTTCAACCAGGTACTCTATACGACAGTAATGATCGATTACAATGGCTAACTGCGTGCGTAGATCCAATATCTAATATAAAAGCAAATATAAATGTCTCTTGTCGAAGCTATGATGCGTACAATACTGGCGAGTGTAAAAATATTGTTGGTGACGAAAACTCTATAAGCTGTGGCCAAGCTTATGGCGCATGTGGTGGACCCTATGATTACCCGGTTCCTGGTGCCGGCAGCGCAGGCTCATATTCTGACTGGGCAGAGGGCTATGGACAAGTTGCTTTTGGCACATGTCCGATTCCAAATGACCACCCTGGGCTAAAAACAAGCGCGAGTTATAATAATTTCCGGTGTGCATACCAAGGAAATGTAAGTCGTCCAGATAAAGTCGGCTGTAGAAATAGTTGTCATTACCAGGACTGTACGAGTGGAGGTAACTGGAGAGAGGATAGAAACTCTCCCAAGTGCGATTCAGTGCCTGGTTGTGGAGCACCACCTTGTACTGCGCCGGGGACGCCAAGTGGATTTTCCGAAAGCAGCAGCTGTAATTCAAACGATCAAGCCAACCTTGCAATAGATTGGAGCAATGTAACCGGCGCAAATTCTTATGACATACGGTGGGGTCCATCTTCGACAAATCTAAACAGCGGAATACTAGATACGGGCGGCACTTCTGCTTATACAATACCTGCAAGCCAAGTTAACAACAATACCACTTATTACTACCAAGCTCGTGCGACAAAAACCTGCGGGGGCGGCACCAACGGAAGCTGGAGCTCTGTACAAAGTGGTACAACAAGATCCTGTGTTACTGCTACAAACACACCGACTCCGGTGCCTAGTACAAGGGATTTAGTTGTATCAGGCTTTACTTTTCCGGGCGGAAATGTAGGATCAAGTGTAAATCCCACTGTAAGGATCAGAAACCAGGGCAACACAGATATTACCGGCAGCTTTGATGTAAGAGTACGAAGTAAGCAAAATGGAAGCGGCAATAACAGAACGGTTACTATAACAGCTGATATGGCCGGAGGACAAGAAAGAGATATCTCTTCGAATTTTACTGGGATGACGCTACCCGTAACAGCTGGAAATTACACTGCCGATGCAACGGTTGACTCAGGAAGTGACATTAGCGAGTCAAACGAGAGCAATAACACTGCAACCGATGCGTATAGCACAACCGAGGCCTTATCAAGTATTTATGTTAATGCGTATAATGATCCAACAGGAAATTGCAGTGGAACAACCAGAGTAGCCGGCGCAAGAGTTAGCATGGATGGCGGACAGTCTCAATCTGTTGCTGCAACAAATCCTGGATATACTTATTCAAATGTTTCTGCAGGAACACATACTCTAAATCTCACACCTCCAACAAACTACAATCTTGCGTCTTGCAGCAGTAACCCTAAAAGTCGAACCGTTCCTCCTAATGCAACTGTAAATTATTATGTTCAGCAAGACCCGCCTGAATGCACAAGCTTAACTACAAGCAGAAGCTCTGTTAACCCCGGTCAAAACGCGACATTAACTGTAAACGGCTGTCCGGCAAACGTAAACTATACATGGTATACACCAGGCCCCGGCACTTTCTCGGGACAATCTAATAATACAATCGTCTGGAACTCGCCAAATCCATATTACACTGATACTTATGCTTATCCAAGCGTTATGGTCTGTTTCAGCGGCGGAGGCTCATGTTCGGCTTATGCCTTATCTAACGGCTCTGCAACCAGCAATCCACCATTACAAGGAATTCATATAGTTCCGCTTTTTAGCGTTACAGGAAATCTGTTTGAGGATGTTGCTAATTCTCAAAGTAAAGGGGCACAAAGTAATTTTGCGGGCAGCTTTACCATAACAAGAAACCCTGCAGTAGGCGCAGTAACAACTTACCAAGACGCCCGAGTTCCAAATTATAGAATAGATAATTTAACTCCCGGAAGCTACACGGTTTCCCTAAATCCGGTTCCTTCCGGCTATAGCGTAACCTACCCGCTTAACGGACCGCCCCCAAGCTTTAACATTACAGTTGGAGCAGGCTGCAGCGAGAATTCACTTGATGCAAGCTGCGACGTAAACGGAAATATTAATGGCCTTAACTTTGGAGTTACAAATGTTTCGCCCTGGATTCAGGCCGAAGGATCTGACATTAGAGCATTTTCAGGCTCGTTTATAAATCAGATACCCCCTGGTGCGCCATCTTGTGGAAGTTTTTCCAACTTGGATAATGCGACAAGCGGAACACCGGGGTTAATATTCTCAAGCGGATCACAAGACCACCAAAGCGGAGCTGTTTCGAGCAAAAACTGGAAAGTAACAGGCTCAAGCTACGACTGCTCTGGCTCCAAAACTACCTACAGCTATATTAAAAATATAGTAACAAATAATGGAATTACACCACAAAGCCTGCCAGGATGCGTGTCTTCGGGCAACGATGTAAACTGTAACACAGCTTCTTGGGGAAGCCTCGCCAATGGCGTATATGAAGTAAACGTGCCAAACGGAACAGTTAATATAAATGGAAGCGGATATACCTTCCCTACCGGTAAGGACTACGTAATTTTAGTTAACGGAAAAATAAAAATAAATGAGGAGATTCACGTTCCTAATACTTCCACTGCTACTTTTGCATCTACTAATGACCTAACTATTGCAGGCTCAATTGGTGTACCCTCTCCTTTTACTTCTAAAGCGACAAATCTGGAGGGCTGGTATACAACTCAAGGAAGGGTAATTTTGGAAAATACAAACTCCTGCCCCACTGCTTCTCCAAGACTAAATGTCGGTGGAGCAATAGTTGCCTGCGGCGGATTTACAAACGAGCGAAACCTTTGCGGAGGAAATGCCCAGTGCCCGTCTTTCTACATTAAAGAGCGAGTTGACTTTATACTTAACGCACCGGAATTTTTAATGCCCACACGCAGGGTCTACCAAGAAGTCGCCCCATAGGCAGTAGACAATATGCAGTAGATAGTAGACAGCTAATTTTGGTATAATATCTTCTACCATGCAATTACAAAGAGTATCGGATTTTGCCATTGATAAGCTCAATTCTAAAAACCTACCGGAAGCCCTCCTTGTTATTCCTGACGGAAATGGAAGATGGGCAAAAGAAATGGGTAAAAGCGTTTTTGAAGGCCACAAAAAAGGCGCAAAATCCTTTGCAGGCGTTATAGAAAGCTTCTTAAAAACCAAAATAAAAGTTTTGGGAGCTTGGGGTTTTTCAGAAGACAACTGGAAGCGACCACAAGACGAAATAGACAAAATTATGCTTGTTATAGAAAATGTTATCTCCGAAAACCTGCCTAAAATGGTTGAGAACAACGTAAAATTTATAGTTTTAGGAAAACATAAGCGAATTCAAAAAGAATATCCTAAGCTTTATCAAACAATTGAGAATGCGGTTTCCAAAACTTCCCAAAATAGCGGAAAAATTATTGCCCTGTTTGTCGATTATGGTGAAAAATTCCAGCTGGAAGAATTTGCAAAAGCAAGAGCAGAAAATCCTAATGCTCAAACCTATGAACTTTTGTCAAAAATAAATCAGGGTCTTCCTCTTTTTGACATGGTTTTAAGAACTTCTGGTGAGCTTAGGCTTTCTGGATTTGGTCCACTTGCCTCTTTGGCTGAATATGTTTCGGTAAAAAAGAATTTGCCCGAGTTAAATATCGTGGATTTTGCAAACGCGTTAGTTGAATATTCAAAGCGTGAAAGACGCTTAGGGGGCCGGCCCTCAAGCTACTCTTCTTAACTGTGTTTTTACAGACATCTGGTTTCGGAAAGGAATAACTGCCGTCTCGTTACTAAAGCCTTCGTCAATTTTTACTACTGTCCAAACAGCTCCAAGAGGAAATCTTGTCAAAAGCTGTTGATAATCAATATACTGCTCAATTCGAAGACCATGAGGCGGATTTCGGCTGCCCTTTAGAAGTTCGAAATGACTATCAACTTCAACTTCCTCATCCGGGAAGAGCCCGCAAAATTCCATTAATTTTTCGGTGATTGGAGTGGGTTTTTTGTACAAAACCTGCTGGGTTCCTAAGCTTAGCTCACCTGCTCTTCCAATCCTGTTTGGGTCAAAAACGGTGTGTAATCGTGCAGCTAGTTCTTCATAGTCAAGCTCAAACATGGTTCCAAATGCATATCTTACGGCAGTTAGTGGGTTTCTTCCATCAACGAAATCGGTTTTGAAAATAATTAATTCGTTTTCATTCCCCCTTAAGAATTGTTCGTAATTTCTGGCTGTAATCTCTACTGTATCGCTGAGTACTTTTTCTCTATGAATTGCATATTGAAGATTTTCCGAAAGATATAATTCGTTTTCCTGCATGCTCATATTATTTTCTGAAAAATTCTGGTTCTCCGAAGGAATCTGAAGAACAACCTGAAAAATCTACGACTGTTATTAAATGCGCTCTACCGCCTTTGCTTGATGGAATAACCTCTGTGATCTCTTCGATTCTAGATAGCTCACTTGCTATAACATGTCTATCGTACCCATTAGCTAACCCATCTAAGGCTCTGACGACGCTTTTATACACGTGTTCAATTCGTTTTGCCCTGACCTTTTTTTCTTCTCTACGCCTCTCTGCAATGCCCATTCCATGGGCTCTAACGTCCCCGTCTCTTTGATCTTTCATATTGCGTTGGTTGAGCGAATGATTTCGTAGGGGGCTTTTGCTGTGCTGCACCTCTTTTATTTCTAATTCTAATTTGCTTGTCATAATATATTTTAAGGTAGGGGGAATTTTGAAGTCAAGGATTTAACCTCCATTGATATCTGCAAAAGCTTCCTGTTTTTTACAACCTCCTTTTTGAAGTTTTTCCAGTATATTTTTCTTTCTTCTTTTGAAACCGGCAAATGAACATTTTGAACCTCTGAAACTGCCTCATTTATCCACTGTGCGATTTTTATCATTTCTTTTTCCTTCATGCCTCTTGTAGTAATTGCTGGGGTTCCAAGTCTTATTCCGGATGGATAAAAAGGCGGCAGGCTGTCTTCTGGAACAGCATTTTTATTAACAACAATTCCAGCAACTTCTAAAGCCAACGCAGCTACTGCTCCGTTTACATTTTTATTTGCAAGATCTATAAGAATTAAATGATTATCCGTTCCTCCGGAAACCAAGTTGAATTCATATTTAATAAGTTCTTGAGCTAACTTCTTGGCATTAGCCACTATTTGCTTGCCATACGCCTTAAATGAGCCTTTAGAAGCTTCTAGCAAGGCCACAGCAATGGCTGCTGTCTGATTATCATGCGGTCCTCCCTGAAGGCCCGGGAATACTGCTTTATCTATTTTTTCCGGCAAATCGGGATCTTTCTTAAGACCTTTTTCGGTAACCATTAGAATTGCGCCTCTTGGACCTCGAAGGGTTTTATGCGTTGTCGTCATGATTATATCCGCGTAAGGCACAGGCGAAGGATGAGCCCCCGCTGCAACTAATCCCGCAATGTGAGAAATATCTGCAAGCAAATAAGCGCCAACCTTGTCTGCAATTTGCCCAAACCTTTTAAAATCTATAGTTCTAGGATATGCAGTAAAGCCGCATATTATAAGTTTGGGCTTTTCTTTGAGCGCCAATTCCTCAATAGCGTCATAATCCAACAATTCATCTTTCCCTAATTCATAAGAAACAGTTTTAAAATAAATTCCTGAAAAAGAAACATGACTTCCATGTGTTAAATGCCCGCCATATGCTAAAGATAATCCCATTATTTTATCTTTTAAAGGCTCTAAAAGCGCCATTAAAACTGCAGAGTTTGCAGGTGATCCGCTATATGGTTGCACATTTGCAAATGGAACTCCGAACAACTTCTTTGCTCGTTCTTCTGCAATTATCTCTATTTCGTCTACTACTTTATTTCCCTGATAATATCGTTTTTTAGGGTACCCTTCCGAGTATTTGTTTGTTAGCGCTGTAGATAAAGCTTCCATAACGGCTTTGCTCGTGTAGTTTTCGGAAGGAATCATTTCCAAAACTTCTCTCTGTCTTTTCTCCTCTTTTCTAATTAATTGGTAAATTGCCGGATCAGTTTTTTTTATATTTTTCATTGTTGTTGATTTTATACTAGCTATATCTTCTTTTCAAGGTTTATAAACTTATATTTATAGATACCGGCTTCCCTATTTTCTTCCGAAATAACTTTATAATTGCTGTAATCCGGGAAAAAAGTATCTGCTTCGTAATCTCCTTCAACAAGTGTTAAATATAATTTATCTACCATTTTTTTTTCTAATGCTTCTTTAAAAATCTGTCCTCCCCCGATTATAAAGATTTCTTCTGAATTTGAGGCTGATTTGGCCTTTTCTAAGGCTTCTTCAAGCGAGTTCGATATAACAAAATTTTCAGAGTTTCTTAGTCCATTTATAGTAAAGTCTTTGTCCCTTGTTATAACAATGTTATAACGGTTTGGCAAAATTCTTCCTATAGACTGGAAGGTTTTTCTTCCCATAATAATCGGGTGTGGGGTTGTTATTTCTTTGAATCGAGCAAGTTCTCCCGGTATTTTCCAGGCCATCTGGTTGTTTTTTCCTAGTCCCCTCTTTTGATCAATCGCTGCAATTATACTTATCATACCGCTACTGGTGCTTTAATTGGTGGATGTGGGTTGTATCCCACAAGTTCAAAATCTTCGAATTTAAACTTATCTATACTTTTTACTTTTGAATTTAGCTTCATCTTAGGCAAACTTCTTGGTTTTCGACTTAATTGCTCTTTTACCTGTTTAATGTGATTAGAATAAATATGCACATCCCCAAATGTATGAACAAACTCACCCGGTTTTAAACCAACTACTTTCGCAACCATCATCGTAAGGAGTGCGTAGGATGCAATATTAAATGGAACTCCTAAAAACATATCTGCGCTACGTTGATAAAGCTGGCAGGAAAGCTTTCCATCATTTACGTAAAACTGGAATAATGTATGGCACGGAGGAAGTCCACCCGCTTTTGCGATTGTCCCTATCTCTGCAGGGTTCCATGCCGATACAATCAAACGCCTGGACTCGCTATGATTAGGTTCAGTTTTCGAGAGCTTGATATTCTCTATGACATCCTTTATCTGATCCACTTCTCCTTTTTTTTCTTTTTTCCAGTGTCTCCATTGAACTCCGTAAATTGGCCCAAGATCTGCCCATTTTTTGGCAAATTTAGCATCGTTTTTAATTTTTTCCACAAATTGCTCTTGTGATAATTTTGAATTTTTGTTGTGTTTGAGAAAATTTTTGTAAGGCCAATCATCCCAAATATGTACCCCACAATCAACTAAATATTTTATGTTTGACTCCCCCCTTAAAAACCACAAAAGCTCATAAATTATTCCTTTTAGAAAAACTTTTTTGGTTGTTAAAAGAGGAAAACTTTTCGATAAATCATATCTAAGCTGTCTTCCAAACACCGATTTCGTGCCTGTTTTGGTTCTATCATCTTTGTATCTCCCGTTTTTAAGAATATCCCTAAGCAAGTCTAAGTATTGTTGTTCTGCGTTTTTCATAGAGCTTTTTCTATTGCGGTTTTTACCCCTTCATTTCTAAATTGCGGGCTGCCTAAATCTTCTTTGCCAATCCATTCGAAGCTCGTGTGCTCGTCACTTAGCTGAATATCTGAAATCTTAGCGTGCACCCTGTAAAAAATAAGCATTAACTTAGTTCCATCTTTGTCATAATCTGGTCTTTCTGCGGCATGTAATATACCAGAGACTGTAAAATGCTCAACTCCTAATTCTTCTCTTAATTCGCGGCTTAAGGCTTGATGAATTGTTTCTCCTTCGTCAATTTTTCCTCCCGGAACATCGATGCCTTCGTATCTTGTGGTATCCTTTAAAACAAGAGCTTTATCTTCTTGCTCATTTAGTATTACCGCCTTTATTCCTATATGAAAAGGTTGTAGTTCTTTCATCCCGTGGTTCCAAAACCTCCCCTACTCTTATTTTTCATTTTTTTAACTTCCTTAAATTTAGCAATTCCTACTTTTATGAGTAAGCCCTGGCAAATCCGCTCGCCTTTCTCAACGACTACCTTTTTCTTCGTAAAGTTGTAGACCCAAAGCCGCAATTCATCTTCTTCTCCATGATAGTCCTGATCAATTGTTCCCGGACTGTTTGGAATCATTATTCCTTTTTTGGGTGTTGATGATCTTGGAACAAGCGAAAGTAAATATCCTTTTGGTACCTCCATTATTATGTTGAGAGGAACAAGTGCGGTTTGATTTGGTGCAACTTTTATCTCTTCCCGTGCATAAAAGTCAAACCCAACTGAGCCTTTTGTATGATAAACAGGCAAAGGCAGGCTTTTGTCTATTCTTTTTATATTTACTGTCATATTAAATGCCTAGAAGACAATTCTAAAACTATTTTTTTATGGATTTCGTTTTTGGGAAGTATTTTCCCTTGTTCGTTAGTACAATCTATTTTTATCCAATGGTCAAACCTATCTGCCAAATAAAGATAAGCCTCTTCTGCTCCAGTAAGGTATTGCTTGTCGCTTTCTGCTATGTCCACTCCTCTTCTTGTTCTTTTCCGCAACAGTTTACTCGCCTGCTTTCGTGGAACATATAAAAACACAACGGCATCTTCCCTAGGAAGTCCGTTTACGTAATATTCAAGCTCTATATTCCAGTCTATAAAAGACCTTCTTTTCTCTTTAGGAAGTCTTCCCGATTGATGAGCAAGGTTTGAAGTAACGTATCTGTTTGAAAGTACAATTTTTCCTGCATCTAGAGCAGCTTTAATATAAGAAGCTGCTCCTAATCTGTCTAGAGCATATGGAAAAGTAACTAAATAAGGATTAATATTATCTAAATTTCCGAATTCTCCATTTAAAAGTCTCCCTAAAAATTCTCCATGAAAAGTTTGATATTGGGGAAAGTCAAAGGTTTGAAAAGGAATTTGTTTTTTTGTGAGGTAGTTTTTAAGAAGTTCAAGCTGTGTGGTTTTTCCAGATCCATCATTTCCCTCTATTACAATAAACTTTCCTTTTTCAGCTCTTCCTGCCATACCTTTTGCAATATAGCATAAAAAATTATTGTTTCAAACTGCCAAACTTCGCATAAGGCTTCTTCTGGCAAGCCAAAATCGGCTTTTTGTGGTAAAATGGCTGATTATGGAAAGAGAAAGTAGCCAAAGAATGAATCATCCTGAGTGGCTCTTCACCCACGCTCCCGCAAGAATTAGAGGCATAGTTGTAAGAAAAGGGATTAAAAATATTCTTAGAACTACGGGAATTGAAGCACCAATTCCTCTTAATGCTTTTTGGAGAGATATTGTGAACCTTTACCAACAGGACTGCGCTATTAACATCGTCACAAACCATACAAGCCATGCCGATGCATACGTTGCTGCAAAAGTGGGCGCAGATATTGCACTTGTCATAAATCAATACGTTTCGGATAAGGATAGGATAAATGGTTTTGTTATGCCTTTTGCTAAGTCTATACAAACCCAAACTCAAGGACAGCTTCTTAATGCTATGTTTAATGACTCGTTGCCAGTTTTCGAAAAATTAGGAATTACTCCCGTTTATACTGCTACAGAAAATGATATTGCACAAGGAAGAGTTTCGGAAGCAAACCGCGTAAATTATACACGCCAGATGATACAAGGCGTTAAAGAAGGAAAAGGAATAATTATTCTTCCTGAAGGCAGAGTTGAAGGGGGAAGAAGAGATTCAAATGGGAAAATAAAGGGCATGCAGGAATTTAGAGCATATGCCCTTTCGCAGTCGTTAAGAATAGCAACATCAGAAAAGCATAAAGTTGCGGTTATTCCGGCAGGAATCTCCGGTGGGTACAACGTTTATGACCCACAAACCAAGAGCTTCACAAAAGATACATGGGCCGTAGGCATAGGATGGAGTACTAAAAATTTATTCCATGTAAGAGTTGGAATGCCGATTGTTTTTGAAAGAAAAGAAATTAGAAATATGGATCCGAAGGAATTGGATAGAATAATCGGGGGACGAATTGCTGCGCTTTTACCTACTGCTGAAAAAGGTACTGTTTACACTTAAATTATAGAGGTTTTTTTTGGAATTTGTACTTTGCTTCTTTTCTTTTTGTATATGGAACCCCGGCAGCGCTTGACAATTGTTCAAAGGTCATTGCACAAATCCTCTGCCCTACGGTTAAGGCAACCGCCATTCTGCCCAAATTTCCTAGCTCCAAAACCGGCTTTCCATCCCAACCTGGATCAAATACAGAAGCGGTTGAGTGAACTACAATTCCTAAACGTCCTAAAGATGATTTACCCTCTAGCCTTCCCATTAAATTTGGTGCAATCTTGACTCTTTCCTCTGTTACAGCTAGTACAAAATCGCCAGGTTGCATAACAAATTTTTCTCCATTTTTTAATTTTATTTCTTTGGTTATTTCTTTGATCGAATTTTTATTGGTTGCATCAATAAATGGACTTTTGCTATGTTCCAGTATCCGAAAATTTCCGCCAAGATGTAAATCTATAGAGCAGCTTCCTAACTGTTCTTTGAGATTTGGAATAGGAACTATTTTAATTTTTCCGCTTTTTAAAGCTAATTTAATGTCTTTATCCGATAAAACCATTGGTGATTAATTTAACAGAGCGGTTTAATTTTGTAAAGAGATACCATGCGAATAATTTAAAGAATTAGAAGAAGTAATCCTCCGATTATGATTAGTGCTCCGGCAACAATTGCTCCTATTGTTGCAGCGTTTCCGCCTGTTGGAGGAAGAGTTGGGATAGGCGTTGATGTTGCTACAAATTCAACCGGCGTTGGTGTTGGAGTATTCGTTGGGGTTACATCGGGTGGAAGAGTTGGTGTTGGAGTAGAAGTTATAACGGTTGTTGGAGTTGGCGTTGTGGTTACAGTTGGAGTAGGAGTGGGTGAGCTAGTAGGAGTCGGCGTTGGCGATTTTGTAGGGCTTGGTGATAATGTGGGCGTTGAAGATGGAATGGAACAATTTACCGTATCTGAATCTTTATCCCCCACTCCGCAGACATTTTCTGCAAAAACTTCGCAGGTATAATTTTTACCGGCCTTTGATTCAAATGTTATTTTAGTTGTAGTTACATCGTTTCTATCAAATATTGGGGTGGTATTTCCTTCTTCTGTTATTTTTACGTGGTATTTTGTTGCCCCAGTAACAGAATCCCAGCTGCACTCTGCTTGCCCTACTCCAGGACAGGAAATTTGCCCTATCGTAACTTGTCCGTTTCCCGCCGTGAATCCGGACACTACAATGCCGTCTGCGTCCTTAACTTCTATTGACTCAATAACAACTGTCGCGCTTGTTCCAGCAGTTCCTGTTGCCCTAAAAGCAAGTTTTCCGATTGTTTTTTGAGCGTTGAAGATGCTTCCTGCGTTATCTGTTCCAAATTCCATGAATACTTTTCCACCGGATACGTCTAAAGTTTTAGTGTCGAAGAGAAAACTGCTGTCTTTTTGAAAATCCGAAACAGTAGCGGCAAGCTTTGATTCGTCATAATCAATAACCAATTTTATATTTTTAACGTTTGTGCCTTGAGGATTAATTAGTATACTAAACTCGGCCTTAGAATCCGGCTCAACTGAAACAGTGTTTGGGTCAAGATAAACTTTTTTAACATCCTCTGCCTGCTGCTCAATTGTTTGCCGCTCTCTAACCAAATAAATAGTAACCGGAAGCGCGATAAGAAAAAGTGCGATAATTCCAAATATTAGAATTCTTTTTTTAAACTGTTCTATTTTCATGACGTTCCTCCTGGTGCTGTTGTTGGTGTCGGAGTTGCTGTCGGCGTTATCGTTGGCGTAACTGTAACGGTTGGCGTTATGGTCGGCGTGCTAGTAGGTGCTGATGTCGAACTTGGCCCTTCAGTTGGGGTCGCTTGCAGGCAGTTTGGACATTTTATTTTGACATTTGTCACAGGCTGCGGAACAGGACACGAAGTTATCGAAGGCCCGGGACATTCTATTCGAATTGGCACATCCACTTCGGTTTTATTTAATCCGCAAGCAACTCCATCTATTGTTTTATAAAAACCATCTACTGCTGTTCCATTTTTAACAACTTTCTCAAATTTATCGGTATTTACTGTACAATTTGAATTTATGGCAGTTTTAACATCAACACCGGGACGATTTTTACTGTCTGCTCTTTTTATTGGTTTTAATTCCTTAGCAACATACAAACACCCGTCAGCCCAACCCTTTTCAACTCCTCTATTATTTTGGGGGCAGGCGCAATTGCCTAGGGTTTTAGTTTTACCAGGTCTTATTTCTATAATACCACCTACGCACGGACCTGCATTTAAACCTTGGCAGCCTATCTGAATTTTGCCGTAATTATCAGCACTATAGCTTACGTTAAACGAAAGGCATCTTGGATCTGCAGGTGGCTGTGCGTTTGATACTTTAACAATAGATATAGATAAAATAAGAATTAAACTTACTAAAAATATTAATTTTTTCATAATCCGTTTATAACTGCTGTTTTCTTTTTATCAGCAAGCCAGTTTTCGTATGTATTAAAAGCGGAATCATTTGTCGACACTAACTTAATTGCATCCGCTCCGCTTCCATCTGGGGGGTTATTAAGTTTTACCTCTCCGGCTTGTTTTAAAGAATAAATTGTATCGTAAAAAGGTTGTCCGATTCCTTTAGTTTGATGAGTATAAGTTTTTGGATCTTCAAACTCAGGCGAACCTTCCGAATCAAGTTGTATCTGGTATCCATTTACTGCTAATACCCCCCTAAAATTCGGGTTTTTTGAAAGCAGGCTTTTTGCAATAGAAAAAGCAGACTCGTCGTTTTCAAGTCTTGTTTTAGCCTCATTTATCATGCTTTTCCCTGTTGATAGTATTTGTATTCTTTCGGCTTTTTCTTCCTCAGTTAACTCTGCCAAATCAGAAGTCGAAGGCTGCCAAAAGCCTATTGTATAAACCTGCCAGTTTTTTACTTCTTGTTGAGTTACCAAGTCTTTAAGAACCGCATACTCGGCCTCTTTGAAAGACAGGCTATCAGAATCTATTTTTGCCTGGATTTCTTCTTGAGAAATATTTATATTTTTATCAGTTTTTTCTTTATCTAAAATTTTTCGCTCAAGCAAAACATCAAGTGCATCCTGCAATGCTTGGCTATCTATCTCGTTTGTTGGATACCATTCCTCGGCGAGGGCTTGAACATCTGCTCTTGTAATATTCTCCCCGTTATAAACTGCAACAATCTTATCGTCTGTAGGCGCTGCCTGCTGTTGCACTGTTTGTTGCTGCTGGGTTAAATAAATGGTTGTAGGAAGCGCAACTAATGCAAGAACAATTAAGGCTCCTATTGCAAGTTTTGTGTTTATTTTTCTACCCGGCTTTTCATTAGGCGGCAGTTGATGCGGAAGAGGGCTATTCATTTCCGCAAAAGCAGACTGGTGCACAGCTTGCTGTTGGGCAGAAGAAATTGGACTTTCTTGAGCTACGAAAGGGCTTACAGGAGGAGTTTGAACAACGGGTGCTTGGGTAGCAGAAGAATCTTGATTATCCGGAAGAGAAGGTACGACTACATGTGACGTAGTTGATGTCTGGTCATTTTTATTAGGGTCCACACTTCCATAATAGGCAGTTTTTGCGCTTGCTGTCAACTGTAAATTGTGGGCACTGATGGAGTCGAACCATCCACCTCTTCTTTATCAGAGAAGCGTTCTACCGCTGAACTAAATGCCCTTGAGGCGCGGAGGGGAATCGAACCCCTGTATATCTGTTCTGCAAACAGCTGCGTTACCTCTTCGCCACCGCGCCACTTGCCTAGAGTATAGCAAAAAAAAGGTGTTATTAGAAGATTATCTAACGGGTTTTTGACCAAGGGGCGGAGGTTTTCTAAGCCAAACAGTCCAAATATATCCCGCCAAATAGACTTTTAAAGTTTTAAACGGATTTTCTTCCCATCTTCTAAAAGATGTTATAACTTTAAGCTTGTTTGAAAAAACCACTTTTCCCTCTCTTTTTATCCTAATTCCTAAATCTACATCCGGGCTCATTGTAAAACGCTCATCAATTCCACCTATTTTTTCCAAGGCGGACCTTCTTACGATTAGATTAAACCCTGTTAAGTGAGGCTTCCCTATTAAATAATTAAAGTGTAAAAACAGTTCATAAAAAAATTCCGAAAGCCTATTAAAAACTTTGCTTCTGGTTAAAATATCCGCAGTTCCTGTAGCAGCAACAACTCTTTCATCCTGAAAAAGTTTGTCAATTTCGTTTAGCCAAGTTCTGTCAACTATCGTATCTGCGTCCGTCATTGCAATTATTTCCCCCTTTGCAGCTTTCATTCCGGCTGATACAGCGAAGGTATTTCCTTGTTTTTGCTCCTTAATTACTCGCGCTCCATAGCCTTTGGCAATTTCTGCAGTTTTGTCTGTAGAGTTATTGTCTACAACTATCAATTCATATTTACTTTCCGCGAAATCGGAGGACCTAATTGAATCAAGGCAAAGTGGCAAATCTTTTTCTTCGTTATATGCCGCAACCAAAACTGAAATTCTAGGTTTTTCGTCCATACTCTAATTTTTTTCCGGACTCTAATATGTATAGTAACATTTCTTTAACTCTTTTTTCTAAGAATCTCCCAAATATAAAATCGAACAGTTTATTTTGAAAATCAAACTCAATGGTTAAATTTAAAGTTCTAATTGAGCCTGAATTTTCTATTTTTACACTTTGTTTCATGTATCCAGTTATTGGCATTTTTACATAAAAACCCAAGGTTTTTTCCTTTTCATAAACATCCACTTTGTGAGTAACTTTTAAAGGAATATATGCAATAGTTGTTATGTCGGAAAATTGAGAGCGTAAAGAAAGCGGTTTATCAAAGCCTACTTTTTGCACGAATTTAATGTATTTTGGGTACATGTTTAAGTCAGTAATTAAGCTCCAAATTTGAGCAGAAGTCAAAGAAATACTACCCTTAACAATGACCTTTCTCATAAAGAAAGCGTTCTTGAAAGTCTTTTGAAAAAAGTGTCTCTTTTTTTATAGTTTTCAATTGTTTCTTTATAAAAAGTGATTAATTCTTCCGTCCATTTTTTTGGATCAAAATTAATTTTTGCAACTTCTATTGATTTTTTCGCAAAACTTGCTCTCAAATCTTTATTAGTTAGAAGCTCGTCTAATTTTTGCGCAAAAATACCTGTGTCAAAAGGAACAACAAAGGCATTTACGCCGTTTTCTGCCATTCCCTTATATGCAGCATCGTTTGTTACAACCAAGGGAAGTCCACTCGCTGCAGCCTCCAAGACCACAACCCCCTGTGTTTCCGTTTTGGACGCAAATACAAATATGTTTGCATCTTTATAAACATATGGCATTTCTTCATAGGTAAAGGCACCTGCAAAATAAACTCTGTTTATAATATGATATTTTACTGCAAGTGCGTTTAGTTCTTTTTGTCTGGGTCCCCTTCCAGCAAAAACCAATACCGCTTTTTTATCTTTTAATTTAGAAAAAGCTTCTACAATAAATTCAAAATTCTTCGCCTTATCCAGTCTACCTACGGATAGAACGATTGGCCTATTTTTATCAATCTTGAATCGCTTTCTTAAAATAGCCTCATTTTTAACATTAAATTCACTAAAGTCTATAAAGTTTGGAATCACTTTAATAGGTCTTTTTACTCCATAATCTAAAAGCTCTTTTTTCATCTTCTCTGAGGGCGTGGTTGTTGCATCGCAAATGTTTCCAAAAGTTTTTAAAAAAAGTTCGGCCATTTTGGGCTTAATCAATTTTCCATTCATGATAAAATGGGTATATTCTTTGTGCATTGTATGGAAGGTTAAAATATATGGAATCCTTTTAAGCCTTGCTGTTGCAAGACCAAGTCCGGAGAATGCACCATTTCCATGTGCATGAATAATGTCAAATTTTAAGTCCTTTATAGTATTTAAATTTTCGGCAGATAGATATTTTGGCATAAAAATATCGGGTTCTCCATTTAGTGCTTTAAAGGAAGGAATTCTGTATATAAATTTATCGATATCTTTATATCCTTTTATAAGAGGTGCAAATATGTATACTTGGTGTCCTTTTTTTCGAAGTTGCTCGACAAGCTGTTCAACAGATACTACTACCCCATTGTACTGCGGATAATAAGTGTCCACAAAAAACCCAATTTTCATGATAAATTCTTTCTAATTATAGCAGAATTAAGGAGTTAAATAATCTTTTAAAAGACCATCGAAAACTCCCTCGGTGGCTTGATAAGGATTAACCAGATCGTCTACCTTATCGATATAAAGCAGAGTATTGTCGGGGAAGCTACATCCTTTAAAGAAATCTACAAGCGCAGGTATACAATCTGCATTTACGGTCCAAATGCTTACATTTGTGGGTCTTATTAGGCTTCCAGATATTTGAACATTTGCTAGTACTTCCTCCACAGCTTTACCTTCAGCTTCCCACATATCTGAATGTTTTCCAGCTCCTTCGGTATACACTAATTCATGGCTTATCATTAGTTCTCCCTTGATAATTCCAGTAGGATGTTCTTGGGTAAGTTTAGGAAGCATATCTTGAAAATATTGGCCTAAATATGGAGAGCTTTCAGTAATATTCTCAACAATATAATTCAAGGAAAACATTTCTAGTTGCTCTGGAGTCAACTTTCTTCCGTAACTTCGCCAAGATGGTACAAATCTTTTTCTTTCCATAAGGGGCAATTCTATCACTTTGCCACAAAAAAAGCACAATTATTTAGAGGGTTTCTTGTGAATCCCAAATATTTAGCTGGTTTGGCTCTTCCAAACCTTTCAGCAATTTGTACCTCTTTGATTTTACTTGGTCTAGCCACTCGTGGGAAAATTGGGCATACTCAGGAGACCAATCATCAAAGTTTATTTCATCTGTCCAATAAGTTGAAACTGTTTCCGTCAAATCCTCTCCTTCTCCTTGATTTAAAGCATCATATTTTATTCGCCATTTATCTAAAATATCATTCGCCTTTTCGAAAGCTGGCCATGTGTAATCATTAGCAGGTTTTCCACGAAGCTGGAGTTGATTAAAAAATATTATTCGTGCATCAAAATTTGAGCTAAGCCGCATAGCTATTGCAAGTTCTATTGGGGTAAATGGTTGAAGTAGACTTATTGCTTTTCGTACTTGATAACTCGGATTGGCCAATGCTGCAACTACCAGTTCTGTTGGCAATCTCTCGCTTTTTCTTCTTGCTTTTCCTATGTCTTCAAGAGCCATATCTTCGTCTAGCCAATCTACTGGGATTCTTCCTGCAAAAGCTTCAATCCATAGACTATACGGATTATCCGGATTAAATCTTTCAAAAAGATTTTGCACTACATCTGCAGACTGATTGAGCGTTAATTCTTGAAAATCAGGTTGTGACCTAGGCACTTCTGCTGCTCCCCGCGGAAACATTTGGGTTTTAATTGAACCGATAACTTCTGCTTTAGATGCCATGTCGGGATTTTATCACCTTGCCACAAAAAAAGCACCGCTTGGTGCTTTTTTTGATATCGGCAAGAATTCTTTCCAATCAGAAAGTGGTAGGAAAAGTGGTGTTGTTTTACAAGCGCCACAATCGCTTGGGTGTCTGTACTATTCCCTCGCTATTAAATCTAAAAAGATTTTAGCGGGTTGCCGTACCTTCTCTCTTTCCCTTAAATTCTAAAAGAATTTAATTTTAGAAAGGAGGTGATCCATCCCCACCTTCGGGTAGGGATACCTTGTTACGACTTAAGCCTTATCGCCGATCTCTA